>OMKS01000190.1_pt1 | contig 55427 bp, 48 predicted proteins | sample 1674721 | NCBI WGS metagenome assembly OMKS01 (sample SAMN06264996, study PRJEB25208) | sediment metagenome | isolation source: hot spring sediment | place: USA: California | collected 2014-09-02 | reverse complement strand
GGGGTTGGGGCGGGCGGGGCTGCAGGTGGAGAAGAGGCCCACCAGGGGATAGTCGGGCCGACCCATCGGGTGGACCTTCTTCAGGGACCTGCCCTCTGCGGGGACGCCGTGGGCCCAGTAGAGGATCTTGATGTGGGAGTACTCGTCGATTCCTTCGAGGAGTTCGGTGAACTCCCCCTTGAGGATCACCTCGGAGATGGTCTCCTCGCTCTCCCGGACCCGGTCCATGGTCGGGGCGAGGTCTCCCTGCATGGTAAGGCCGGCGGCACTTGCGACGAGGAAGGGCTGTTTGGTCGTGTTGCGGATCACGCCAATCGGGTGCAGAATGATATTGTCAGGTATAGTATCCATACTCAGGCTCCTTTCTCATAGATTTGGCGAAGTGGCTATTAATAGCGTTCATTTTTCACGATGGTTTTCCTGAAAGGGATCTGGTGTTCTCATTGTGCCCCTATGCATCTCCGGGAAATGACCTCCGGTCCAAAGATTTTTCATCCGTTGCGAATATTCTCATGTCGAACACTCAATGCCGGAAAAAAAGAGCACGAACGATCCCTGTGATCGCCATATCATGCAGCAGGCCATCGAAAAAGCCCTCGCCCTGGGAGCAAGCATCGCAGGCTATGTTCCGGCCCGGCTTCTCAGGGGCTGCCCGTCCGCACGGGCGGAGGGCTACCGGGGATGGGACACGTTCACCGGGACGGTCATCGTCCTCGGGCTCTACCATGACCCGGCACGGCCGGAGATGGACTGGTGGGAGGAGGGGCGAAGCACCGAGGGGGACCGGATGCTCCGGCGGATGACGACCGCCATTGCGGAGTGGCTCAGAAAGGAATACGGGAGGGACGCCCGGGACATCCCCTACCAGACAGGCGCGGGCGGCATCTTCCTGAAAGACGCGGCGGTGCTCGCGGGCCTCGGGTGCATCGGGGTAAACAATCTCGTCATCGTTCCCAAGTATGGCCCCCGGGTGAGGTTTCGGGCGTTGTGGGCCGATCTCGAGCTGAAGGATACGGCAAGCGTGTTCCTGCCCTCCCCTTGTGACGAATGTCCCCGTCCCTGCGAAACGGCATGCCCGCAGAACGCCCTCTCGGGCGGCAGGTACAGCCGTGAACGATGCCTGCGCCGCATGGACGCGGACAGGATGGAGGCGGCCGCCAAAGAACGGCATTCTGGGGCGACGTCGCCGGTGGACCATTGCCGGACCTGTGATCTCGTCTGCCCGGCCTGGACGACGCCCGAAAAAAAGAGGAATGCCCGCAGGTAATCGCCAATTCCTCAGCCGCGGGGGCACTCACTGTTGCCGTCACGTTTCACCACAGGCACTATTTATCCTCTCCTTCGCGCCCGCCGGCAGGCTCGCTGATGGGCTGCGCGCCAGGTCGCTGCACCTAATAGAGAACCTTTTCATCCTGCCGTCCGTGCCGGGTGAAGGAGCCCGGAATGACGCTCCCCGTCTTTCCCATCGGTAGCGACTATTGACCAGTAGCCCCCGGCCGCATCGGACGAACCCCTGCCTATCCGCACCGCCATCCCACGCATACTATTATCTGATCGGTGCGCCACACACATTTTCATGGAAAAAATCATCGAGGCGAACATGACCGAAACCGGTGTTCAGGTGATTTTTCTCTCGGGGCTCCAGCCGGTCTCCGAACATTTCAGCATAGGGACCCTGCTGGATATGCATATCCATCCCCCCGACCTGCTCGAATACCCAAGGCATTATGCCATCAATACATCCGAGCGCAAATTAGTGCCCCTCCCTGTTCCTCCGGATGAATAACCGGAACATCCCGCGTGAGATATTAAAGTACGTAAAAACGTTCCCTACGTTCCGGATGGGGGGTCATAGTTGGGGATCTGATCGGGACGTTTCCCTTGATGAGGCAGATCAATCCTGCCTTCGAAAATGACGGGGAATGATTCTCCCCGTCCGCCGCATGTAGGCGCGGTAATCATCCCCGAATGCCGCCTCCATCGCATCCTCCTCCTTTGCAACCCTGACCATATAGAGGGGCAGAAAGGTGGCAAGCATCGAAAACCCGGCAACCCAGTTCCATAGCAGAAAGGGCTGTGCCAGCCCCCAGAGGAAATGTGCGGCATACATCGGATGCCTGATGGACCGGTAGACGCCGTCCGTCACCAGTTTCTGTCCTTCGGTGATCTCTGTTACCGGCGAGAAGGCTCCTCCGAGATCGGCATGGGACCGCCACAGGAGAACGAAGGCCCCCGCATAGATCACCGTCCCTGCCCAGCCTGCCCACATGGGAAGGGTATAGTCGGCAACGGAGAGCCAGGAAGTCAGGATGTAGATCGCGGGAAGAACGACCATCCCCAGGAAGGGCAGATAGAGGAGGCGGGTGTCAACCCCGGGCCGTTTCCCCTTTTCCCGGATGTGCTTCCGGTATGCACGGGTATAGTGGTACCTGATGGTACTTCCCACCAGAACACCGAGGATATAGATAACGATGAACACGGCAGGTCCGGTTGGGTACCCTGGAGCGCTCGACGATAGCATGGCCTATCTCACTCTCCCTGTTCTGTGGGGGGCAGCGGGAGATAAAGATGAAGGAGAAGGAGGATCAAAAAAGGCACCCCGATAAGCTGCGCCTAGCTCTTCGTGATGATGGATGACACGGGGCAAACGAGGAGAGGGGAATCTTCGCTCCATGGGGAGGAGGTGTTCTGTGAACTAAGGGGAAATTCCGGTATCATGTGGCCATTCAGCCCCGCAAACCGCGCCCGAGGGTGTTGAGGGTGCCAGCAGATAGGCAAGAATTCGATCGATGGCCTCCCTGTTGTAGGGGAGTGCAATGTGAGAATATTCATCTGGTGAGGAGGTAAACCGCTCTGAATCCAAGGGGAGAATATCAACTCCGGCCCCTGCAAGATAGGAGTCGATATGCGGGATAACCCCGTCCCCCGCATACGTGAGTACCCATCCGCCGTCCGGTAAATGGGCCCATGTCTTTCCGTTCAGGTAGGGAAAGAGGGCGGGAGTTCCTGTTTTGTTTTCGGCAAGAATCAGCCTGTACATGATATCCTTACGGATCCCCGCCTCCCTGAGTTGTGCCATGGTTCTGCTGTCGGAGCACAGTTCCCTTGCCATGATATCCCGTGAGGGATCATAATCCCGCGGCACAAATACCCCTGCAAGCATCCGTAAAATATCGGGAGCAAAGGTCGGGTGATGAAACAGCTCCGCCATGGCCGACTCATTGTTCGGAGGCCCGAGCGCAATCAGCTGTCGGATATGTTCCCGCTGTAAAGGTTTATCCAGCACCTCGAGCAGGTATCTTACGACGGCCGTCCCGGCGGAATGGCAGACGATGTCAACCGGTCCTGAATAACCGGAGATCTCCCGCTGTTCGTGAATAAAATCCCAGAGATATCCGGCTATCTTTGCAGGGGTGGCGTTCATGCGGGCGTGAGAAAAATTCCAGTGAGGAATCGATACCTCATCGAGACGAGTGCAAAGGGCTGTCCAGACCTTTGGATGACTTTTCCATCCATGAACCAGTACGACCGGACACTCGCTTGCCGAATTCTTGATCATCTTACCTCCCGGAAAAAATCCGTTTCTCTCATAATTGTTGGGTGGCTGGCAACAAAGAAATTCCGCCGGCATTGTCATGGAACATGCAGGGGTTGAGCAATTGCATCTGCTGGCTCTGACAACGGGGTATATCCTCCGCGGCACTCCCGCTCCTGCACGAAACGCATCCCCACCTGACAATGATGGAGAGTCTCCTCCTGATAAAGACCTCATGCGGGGCAACCATCCGAATTAATTGTCTCAGGTTGCTCTCATTCGGGGTGAGGAAAGTCTCTCCCGGTTACAAGGAATGAATCTGTCAGTGAGACAGATTCTGAACTTTTTGACAATGCAAAAAATTCGTTCCTTCAAAAAAAATTCAGTGATTAAATCACTGTAGTATCACGTACACTATTGAAAATATCCAATGGGTGCGGGATCGATCTTAGTAGCGGGGGCGGTACTCGCTGCGGGGTTTCGGAGGTCGTGCCTCGTCGATCCTCAGCGTACGTCCCTCGAAATCAGTCTCATTGAGAGCTTCCATTGCCTTCTCGGCCTCTTCGGGGCTTCCCATCTCAACGAATCCGAACCCCTTGCGCTCAATGACTCTGACTTCTTTAACCTCACCATATTCGGAAAAAAGCTCTTCGAGCTGTTTGTCTGTAACTGAATAGGTAAGATTACCAACGTAAAGTTTGCTGCCTTGCATAATGGCTTCCTTCTATGGTAATTTGGTCCTGGCATATATGTATGTATGGACGGTGGAAGAATTTTTTACATTTATAATATCGATTTATTAACTAATGTCGGTTTATTTGGTACGGCGACGCCTCTGTCCAATCCCCAAAAAACGAAGCTATCCTGGTGTAGGTGCCGGGTTTTTCCATGGTGCGCGCACCATCCCCGTCGCATTCTTTCAGGAGGTTGTGCATCCCTCAGTCACGGGACATGTCCGGGATGTGCGCGGGGAACCGTGGTGGACGTATTCCCTCACGCTGCAGGGCAATCCAGGCGCGGCGGGTCACCTCGGAATGGAACTCAAACTCATTACGGTGATCATTGACATAGGCCCGTGCGCGGATCCGTTTGTAGAAGGGGAAATCCTCGAGGAGGATGGTGAAGGGACATCCGGGTGATATATAGACATATTTTGAGGTGACTGCGGCATCACGCAGGATATCCATTGCGGCAACCGCGTCACTTTCGGCGTCGATAAAGAGGTCGATAACGACCATCATCTCGGTTTTTCCCGCATTGCCACTTGCCGTCGCCTCTTTGAAGATGGTGTAGTTGGGTATTGAGACCAGTGAATCGTCCGGCGTGACAATGCGGGTTGCACGAAGGCCGATATCCTGCACTTCCCCGTAGGTCCCCAGAACGGATATTTTATCGCCTATCCGGTAGGGCCGTTCGAATGCGATGACGATCCCCCCGATGATATCGGCAAAGATGTCCTTGAGCCCGAACCCGAGTGCCGCACCAAAAAGCCCGGAGAAGGCAACCAGCTGGGAAAGCGACGGCTGGAGGACCGCGGCAATGATGAAGTATATTGCAGATGCGTATATGACGATCTTCAGGAGAGGGATGAGCATCGTTGCGGTAATTCTGTGGCTGCCGGCCATATCGCCGATTTTACGGAAGGCAAAGGAGAGGACCTTTACCAGAACATAGGCAAGGACGATGATGTAGAGTATGTCAAGGACCATTCCTGAATCGAACTCCCTGAATGGCAGTTCGGCAATTACCCCCTCTGTTTCATTCAGTGTCGTCAGGACCATTTACCACACCATCCGTATCCGTTTGAGATAGGCGATGACACAATTGAGCGTTTCGGGGTTGACCCGGTAGTACCCTTTCTCCTGTTCAACCAGGCCGTGGCTGTTGAGCCGGTAGAGGGTCTGTTCAATATCGATCTCGGGGCCTGCAATCTCTGCGAGATCGGTGAAACTGATCGACTCCATGGAAAGCACGATGTAGAGGAGAAAGGCTTCATTGATGGTGAGATCGAGGGAACACGGAGTGTCGGGAATTTTGCTCAGCCGTATTTTTGGATAGTCCAGGCTTCGTTCCCATATCCTGAGTCCAACCCCGTAGTTCCCCTTGGCGATCCGGGTGATTTTATCGAATACCACCTTCTCGATATCGGATTGAGTCTCCCCGTGATGTTCCGGGGGCCGGCGGTTCAGGTTCACCCATGGCCAGGGAACATTCAGTCGGTAGCCGAACGGGAGATTCAGGGGGACGCTCTTCGTGGTAACCAGCGGCTGCTCCTCGGGTTGTTCGGTATCGTCGATGAACTTGATGTCCCCTTCATAGTGGGACAGGACCGCCTCCATGAGCGTCTTGCTGTCCAGTTTGGGTACCTCGATGACGACGGGGAAAAATTTGTCAATGCCCTTGACCGCCCGCAGGTAGGACCAGGTGAAGCTGTTCCATGTAGTGATAAACATTTTACCGGACATGGAGATCATGTCGAGGAATGCATCGAGCATGGCAAATCCACCGATTTTTCGCAGGGCGAGGAAATGGCAGCGGTCCATCAGGACGATCTCCTTTGTCCCGTAGGTGGATGTGATGGCCTCCTTTCCCTTTATGACATTAAAGAACGGAATGTACGAGGCAACATCGGGATTTTTATCCCTGATTCTCCCCATTATCAGATGTTGTCCTGCAAACGGCTCACCGACCAGGGCGATATGGGAGAACTCCCCCTTTGCAACTGAATCGATTGCCTCCTGGATGCGGTTGATCTCTTCTTCAAAGAGAACAAACTCCTCCTTCTCATCCGGCACGGAGGCCTCATCTTCCATAGTATAACAGAATAGCTCCTCTGGCATATGCTTTTGGTCGCGGAATGCTGGTGGCGGGACATAAGGAATCGTGGGATAGCGGGAGGAAAGGAGGAATGCCGCTCTCAGCGGTACACTGATGGAGACAGGATGAGCGGGGTGATCCGGGATGGGAAGAATGGATGTCCCGGTTCCGTCCCGGATGTGCACGGTACCGGTGCCGCTGCATTTAATCTCTCCGGTGACAAGGTTGTACCGATTATGGTTCAGGCCGGAGATGTGGTGCTGGCATCCGGTCTCTTTCCCGGAGACCGGAAGGTGCGGCCTGCAGTGGTGATCTCAGGAGAGGATCCAGAGGTCATCCTCGTCTGCCCGGTATCCTCCAAACAACCATCGGGTGCGGCGTGGGTGGCGGTTGACCTGCATGACTTCGCGGAGGGAGGGCTGGATTTTTTTGCGGAGAGCTACGTCAATCTTTCGCACCGGTGCAGGATACGGCCTTCTGCCCTCGTAGGAAAACGAAAGGGGCGGCTCTCCGCTGAGACGACTCTTGCCATCTGCCGGTACGTGGAAGAGGGTGAATAGCATTACCCATGGAGCCTGCCCCCAATACCGGCCGATAGGTCTCGGGTCCATCGGGGTGGCAAAGGCTGAATGACATTGCCCATTGGGGCCTACGGCACCTGAATGTCCCCGCTCGCCGTTGGATGATAGTCTTCTCCGACTCTCTTCTGACCTCACCCGGCCCGTTCTTCTTTCGTTGCACCATGGCACTCCGATGACAGACCACAGCCAACGTCGGTGAGATACTGGCCATCCTCGAAAGGGATGCCGTATCAGGGTTTTGAGGCGATCGCCCGATGCCCTCCCGCCGTAGCCCATTGTGAGACCGGAATGCCACCTCCCTCAGCCGATTCCATTGATATTTATGGCCTAATTTCAAAGACATCATCAGGATACGTCCTTTTTCAAATTTTATCGAGGAGATGTTTCATATATGAGCACCCTGAACGATGTAGTGGATATCGCCTACCCCCGGCAGCCCCATTGCCCCACGTTCCTCCTTCTCGACACGTCCGGTTCCACGTCAGTCGGAAATAAGATCCAGGATCTGAATGTGGGAATCCGGACCTTCAGAGAGGAGATCGAACAGGACGAACCCGCCCGAAAACGGGTGGATGTTGCGGTCGTCACCGGACCAGCGCCTGTGCCCTCTTCACCGACGGCGTCGAACGTTCGCTCCCTGAAAAACAGGAGAGGAGGTGGAAAGCCCCACGGGCCCTTTTTCCCCCTGCATTCTTATATCTGGACACGCTATCAGATACTACGGGATGCGGGAATGAGATAGCATCCTTCATGAAACCGAAACGGATGCAGAATCAGTCGGATGATGATATGACCCTTGTGGTGGGGTTGCAACGAAGAGGAGCCTGATATGACCGAACGAACCGTCTACGATGCATCGGGAGCACCCGTCGTGCTGACCGGACCGGTGAAGAAAGGAGGCGAAGGTGAGATCTATCTTACGGACACGACCGATGGTCTCTGCGCAAAACTCTATTACGAACGGCGCATAACCTCTCTCCTTCAGGCAAAGATCGCCGCCATGGTGAATAATTCCCCTGCAAAGGTCATCGCGGTCACCCGAGGCGCAGGGCCGCGGGGAAGCGCTCTTGCCTGGCCCCTTTCTCTCCTGTACGACTCGCCCCTCGGGAGCAGGTCATTTGTGGGATACCTCATGCCGCTCATCGATACCCGCCTCTACATGGAGGCGCACCGCTTCTTTGATCCCGATGACCGCATACGGCTCTTCGGCGGCGGCTTTTCATGGCGGTACCTGCTTACCGCCGCCTACAATTTTGCATCGGTAATGGCGGATATCCACGCACGGGGACACTGCATCGGTGATGTGAGCAGCAGAAACCTGCTCATAGCGCGGACGGCGGCAGTCGCCATCATCGACTGCGACTCCTTTCAGGTCCTGGACACCGTCAATGACCGCATATTTTATTCCCATGTCGGGACCGGCGAATACCTGCCCCCCGAGCTCCAGGGGGTGGACTTCGGAAAAGAGGATGCCGACCGGTACGCCACCGACCTCTTTGCCCTCGGGGTGATGGTCTTCCGTCTGCTGATGGGAGGGGTTCACCCGTTCCAGGCAAGCGGGGAAGGGGTCAGTGATGCACACTCGATCGAACAGAAGATCAAAAACGGGAGATTCGCCTATGTGACATCCGACCCATCCGTCTCCCCCCCGAAGTTTGCCTATGAGTATGCCATCATTCCCTCCGCCCTGCAGGACCTTTTCTCCCGGTGCTTTGTTAAGGGTGCTGCAGAGCCTCTCGGACGGCCGCCCGCGGAGGAATGGAAACGGGTGCTTCTGGCAGAGCTGATGGAGATCCGGCACTGCAGCGCCAACCCGAACCACTGGTACGCAAAGCAGCTCTCCACCTGTCCATGGTGCCGGTACGGCGAAGAGAACGACCCGTTCCCCCGCTGGGTAAGGACTCCCGATACTGCCGGGGAACCGGAGGAATCCTCCCGGTCTCTGGAGGATAGCGGCAGTGAACCGGTCATCGGGGCCTCCGCGGCGGAACTCATCCTCCCCGACCCTCACATCACCATCCATGATGTGGCACGTGACATCGTCATCCCCTATTCACTGGTCGTAGAAAACAAGGGGGAGATGGCGCTGCACGGGACGGCCGAATCCACCGTTCCCTGGATTACGGTCATCCCGTGTGATTTTACCTTTGAGGACAGGAAGGTGCTCACCCTGGAGATCAATACCGGGGATATGGATGAAAAGGATTTCCAGAAGGCCAAAATCCAGATCTATTCGAACGGCGGCAATGCCGAGGCGATTGTGTTTGTAAGCCTTCAGCCTGAGTCGTAGGGAAGAGGGGTACCCTCATCATCCGTCCGGTCGGTATCTTCCCGCCGGGTACCTGTGACCCCGTTGGGAACCGTCAGAGAAGTGCCGTCACCAGCACGGTGAGAACGGCGACGCCGATGCCTGCGCATGAAAGGGGGAGGGTATATTGTCTGAGGACGTCAGGGACCGTATCTCCCGTCGTTCGCCGGATGAGCCAGAAGTACGGGTCGGTGAAGATACTCAGGACCATGGTGCCCGCCACGGTCATCAGGACGAAGGGGAGGATGCCGACCTCGGTGGGGATGGCGGTCCCCGCAAGGATGGAGGTCGTAACGATGGCGGTGACGACCCGTGACCCCTGGGAGGCCTGCAGGAGGGCTGCCAGCAGGAAGGGTACCAGCAGGGGGGCGAGAAGATCGCTGTTTGCAAGTACCATCTCCGTAAGGCCGCCCTCTGCGGCGATGACCGCTCCCAGCCCCCCCGCACCGCAGAGATCGAAGAGGATGATCCCCGCATTCTTTGTACCGGATGCCGCGGCCTCCTCCCGCAGGGCAGGGGTGCAGACCGCAATCGCAGCGGCAAGCCCTCCGATGAGGGCAAGGTTGATATTTGCGAAAAAAGAGAGGGCCGGAACAAGATTTCCGGTGATAAGAAGGGCGATGGGCAGGAGAACCGGCAGCCACCCGGCACGGCGGGGGACGGTCCTTTCCACGTCTCCAGGGAGCAGGGAGGCGTTTTCAGACGTACAGCCGGAAACGGTATCGAAGGGGCGGGCCTCCGGTCCGGTGGCGGAGCAGGCCTCATCGGGTTTGGCAGGCGCATCCGGTCCGCAGCACCGGATTTCCGGGGCCATCAGGGCAAAGGTCGTCACCGCGAGGATGACCAGCGAGAGCGGAAGTGCCACCAGCATGTATCCCTGCATGTCGAAGAGGGAGGCTGCGTCCAGTCCGGTCACGATGGCATAGGTCACGGGGAGCGGGTAGAGAAAGACGAATGAGACGACCGATCCGACGGCGGCGACATAGAAGATCCTGCTGCTGAGATGGTATCCGGTCCTGATGTGGCCAAGGAGGGGGGCAAGCACGATGAAGGGGGTGATGCAGCACATCATGGGGACGGAGAGGAGGTACCCCGCCACCCCTGCCGCAAGATGGGGGCGGCGGGTAACCCTCCCGATGTCGCTGATGATGCGCTCCGTTCCGCCGTTTCTGCGAATCACGGCGGCGATGACTGCTCCGCAGAAGATGGGAATCGCAAGGAGGGCAAAGATGGCTCCTGCACCCGCCGTAAAGGCAGCGACTGCCTCCGTGCCGGTCCGGGTCAGAAGGGCGAATAGGAGCGCTCCCCCGATGAGGGTAAGAAACGGCGGGTAGCGGGACCGCCAGGAGACGACAGAGAGAAACCCGAGGGTGATTGCCAGTGCAGGAAGCGCCGCCACCATCCTTCAGACTCCCTGCCCCGTATGTTCCCGCCGCTCCCGGATGCACTCATTGGCATATTCGCGGTAGCCCGGGTCGATCTCGTACCCGATAAAGTGCGTTCCGAGATCGACTGCCGCAAGGGCGGTGCTCCCGATGCCCATGAACGGGTCACAGACCACCGTACCTTCATCATAGCCATGCAGACGGATGCACATTCCGGGGAGTTTTTCAGGAAAACTGGCAGGATGGGCTCGTGAGGCCCGGATGGTCCGGTAGGGGATGAACCAGACGTTTCCCCGGTCGCGAAGGTCCCGGTCCGCCTGCTTCCAGCGCCCGATATTGCTTTTGTCCTGGTATTTGACGCCGACCGCAAGTTTGTCGACACATACTTCCCCGGTCTTCGTGAAGTGGAAGAGGTGCTCATGGCACTGGCTCAGGTATCGCCTGCTGTTGACCGGCTGGTAGTGGCCAATGGCAACATCCTTCGTGATTCCTTCATACCGGCCGACATCCCCCTTTTCGATGGCGACCGACTTGACCCAGTGGATCACGTTCTGGAGTTCGTAATGGCCGCGAAACCTTGCGATGACATCAAAGGGGATCCACGGATCGCTGGGTTTTCCCCCCACGTTTAAAAAAAATGACCCCTCATTTTTCAGGACACGGCGGGATTCGGCGGCGAGCCGCTCCATCCAGGAGAGATAGTCCTCACGGGGCATCGTATCGTTGTGCGAAGCATAGGGTTTGCCTATGTTGTAGGGCGGCGAGGTGACGATGATGTCAACGGAACCGTCGGGGAGGGCCCGGAATCCCTCGAGGCAGTCACAGAGATGAATAGAGTCCAGGAGTCCGTCAAGGTCCGGTGATGGGTGTCGAGTGGTCATTTCGCTGCATCCGTCGAAGTGCGGGGTATTCCTCCTGTAAAAATATTGTTCTCTCTCCTTATTTCAATACCCGGGGTGGCGCCGGCCCGCGGGCCGGGCAGCGCTCCTCTTCAGAATACTATTCAAGGATGGGGGGACTACCTGTAGTAGGAAGAGGGGGACACCGGCAGATGTCGAAGAACCAGTACCTGTACCGGCGGCGTGACCACTACCGGGAAGAGCTTGATGCGCTGATGGCGTATCCTGTGGAGGAGTTTGTTGAGGCCGTGTGCGACATAGGATTCGGATGCGACTGCTGCACCCGCTGCTGCACCCGGGCATTCAACGATCACGTCTTCCTCCTCGAGGAGGATGCGGCATCCGCCCTGGAGATGGACCCGGCATCGGTTCTTCCCGCACCATATTATGAAGCCTGTGACCAGAACGGCACGTTCTATGTCTCCGGGTATGCCCTCCGGGCCCGCGGGGACGGCAGCTGCATCTACCTTGGCGATGACGGGAGATGCCGGATATACGACCGGCGCTTCTCCATCTGCCGCATCTATCCCTATATGCTGCACCGGGAGACCGGGGAGGACGGCACGTACGACTGGCGCCTGATAAGCGGCCTCGATGAGCACGGGACCTATCACAACCCGATCTCCAGAGAGGAGGGCCGGCGTATTGCAAAGGAGACGATTGCCTACGAAACAGCGTATCTCGAACAGGAGATCCGGTTCTTTACCGCCCTTGCAGAGTATTTCGAAGAGAACGCCCTGCAGCATATCCGACGGACCTTTGACATGACCATGCGGGAATTTGAGAAGGGAACGGAAGTCCGGGTGCGGGTGTTCCACCAGGGGCAGTTCTTCGATCACTGTGTCTCGAACTATGATTACTGACGACCTGCAGGGGATTGGCATACGCAATAAGGAGGAAACGTAGTACTATGGGGAAAAAAGGGTTTCGTGCCGGGAAATGGGGAAAATTAGTCCTGCTGGTGCTCGCAGTGGCGGTGATTCTCACGTTCCGGTGGGATTGCATGGTGTTCATCCCTGCGTCATGGGGGGGCGGGGATGACGACGGCCTGAAGGTCGGGGCCTTTAATATCCAGGTCTTCGGGACGGCGAAGGCCGCAAACGAAGAGGTGATGGACGTGCTGGGGGAGATCATCCGTTCGTATGACATCATCGCCATACAGGAAGTGCGTGACAGTACAGGAACGGCGCTTCCCGCCCTGCTCGAAGAGGTGAACAGCGACGGGTCGTTCTATGCCTATGTTGCCGGCGAGCGTCTCGGGCGGACGGTGTCAAAGGAGCAGTACGCGTACTTCTATGATACCCGGACCTGCCTTCTCATCGGCACCCCGGAGACCTATTCCGAACCGGAGGGCGACGTCTTCCACCGTGAACCCTATGCCGCGCTCTTTGCCAGCCGCGAAGGGGGATTTTCCGCGGTCCTCATCACCATTCACACGGACCCCGATGAGGCCACAGAGGAGATCGAAGCACTGGCAGGCGTCGTGCCCTGGGCAAAGCAGGCATTCGGGGGCGAGGAGGATGTGATCATCATGGGCGACTTCAATGCCGACGGGGCATATTTCGATGAGGACGCCTACACTCCCCTGAAGGCGCACGGGTACACCTGGCTCATCACCAACGACATGGACACGACGACGGGGACGACGGACTGCACCTATGACCGCATCGTCATTACGGGCAGCCTTCTCGACGAGTATACCGGCATCGCGGGAGTCGACCGGTTCGACGTGGCCTACGGCCTTGACCACAACCTGACAAGAGCGGTTTCCGACCATTATCCGGTCTATGCGGTATTTGCTGTATAGTCCCGGCACCTTGCACAAAGCCCGCGTCACTTTCACACCGCCCGGCCCCTGTTCATAAGAGGGAGGGGAGATGGTTAGAATGGGGAGGAGGACATCCCCCATTCAACACCTCCGCATGCGAGGGGAATACACCGCGATATGTTCCTCCCGTATGAGAAGCTTTCATTCTGCACCAAACCACCCTTACTCTTTTTCCTGCATTATCCTCCCCGAACGGGAAACGAATTGCCGTGCCGGTTTTCGCAGTGTGCCGGTCCCGGCGCATCCGTGGATACAATCGGACATTGTGTGAAAAATATGGAAAATATGTAATTGAGGGAAAAATTGCTGCAGCGGTAAGATAAAAGGGAGAGCGGATTCATCCATTTTACCGGGAAATCGCGATACTACCTCAGTATCAATCCTGATGGTGTCGTATATACCTTCGATGCAACTGAAGGAACGTATGCCGTATATCGAATGTTCTGGATATTTCGGGGAACAAGGCGAATGCAACTTGGACCTTTGATTCAGCTAGTGTGGTTCCGGTCTATATTCCGCTCAATGCAGGCTGGAATATGAAATATCTGCCGGTGACGGATGCTGAGTTGTAAAATGATATATATTTTATCCCACGCCCTTTCACACGTCAGAAAACTATATCAAATTGCCCAATATTTGGTATAAATATTGGCTGTTACCGAAATTGGCCGATGCGATTGTTGGGGAATTGCTATGAAAAAAAATGGGAACAGAAATTTTTGGGAAGAATTCGTTCGTGAACAAGTGTCGACAATTACTGTCATTTTGACCTTATTGCTTGCTTGTGGTTTACTTGTTGGGGTTGTATCGGCGGTTGTTCACAATACAGATAACGGCGAGGATTTTTCTACGATTCAGGCTGCAATCGACGATCCTGACACTATTGATGGTCACACCATTGTCGTTGATAGCGGAACATACGCAGAGAACGTAGTTGTGACAAAGCAGCTCGTCCTGCGTGGCGAGGATGCCGGCAGCGGATACCCGGTCATCGATGCTCAGGGGGCTGAGACCGCTGTTGATTTCCAGGCGGTAGGAATCGTGTTGGAGCAGTTCACCGTGAAAAATGCCGCTAGAGGAATACGGGCCAGTTCCGGTTCGGAGATCTCCGCCAATACGATTCTTAATACCGATATTGGTATTTACTTCGTGTGCAATGACCTCAACATCTTTGACAATGATATTATTGGGTCAAAACAGAATGGCATTCACTTTTATTTTAGTGATAATGTGGAGATATCCGGGAATCTGATTGCTGATACACAGGGGATTGGAGACTATCAGGATCAAACCGGCGGCATCTATGGCGAGTGGGTTGATAACCTGAATATCTCTGCAAACATTCTCCAGAATAATGCCCATAATGGTATCCATCTCCTCTTTTTCTCAGATCAAAACAATAACACAATTTCTCGAAATACCATCTCAGGAAGTATGAACAACGGACTCAAACTCGATGGTTCAAATGGAAACCAGATCCATCTTAACAACTTCATCGGCAACGGCCAGAATGTAGCAGTCAGCACTATGGATCAGAATCACTGGAACACCACCGAACCATTCTCCTACCAGTTCGGCGGCAATACGTACACGAGCTATCTTGGCAATTACTGGAGCGACTATGTCGGTGCCGATGCTGACGGAAATGGTGTTGGGGATACCCCGTATACGGTTCCTGTTGGCGAGGCGGACGAGTATCCACTGATGGGGCAGTGGGAGCAGTATGACGTGCAGGGGACGGGAGAGCTGAGCGTTCACAACCTTGATTCGGGCGAACACTTCAACACTATCCAGGCCGCAATCGATGATCCCGAAACTCTTGATGGGCACACCATCGTCGTGGACAGCGGAACATATAATGAGAATATTAACGTGACGAAGCGACTCGTCCTGCGTGGCGAGGATACCGGCAGCGGATACCCGGTCATCGATGCTCAGGAAGCTGAGACCGCTGTTGATTTCCAGGCGGTAGGAATCGTGTTGGAGCAGTTCACCGTGAAAAATGCGGCGTGGGCCGGAATTATTGCAAGTTCTGGGTCAGAAATATCCCATAATGAAATTATCCAGAATCGACAAGGCATCAGATTTGCCGGGTGCAATGATCTAAAAATAAAGGATAATTCCATAAGCCATTCACAAACAAACGGCATAGAATTCTATTTCAGTGACCATATCGAGATATCCGGAAATACCATACATGGCTCATATTATGGAGGAATTTATGGTGAATGGGTCGATCATCTTAACATGTCAGGAAACACCATCCAAGAAAATGGCGGCAATGGTGTTAGCCTTCTCTTCTTCTCAAATCAAAATAACAATACTATTTGCCAGAACAATTTTTCAGGAAACGTAAATTGTGGACTATACCTTGATAGTTCCATCGGAAACCAGATTTATCTCAACAACTTCATCGACAACGGTAAGAATGTAGCAGTCTCCACTACCTCGGACCAGAACCAGTGGAACACTTCCGAACCATTCTCCTACCAGTTCGGCGGCAATACGTACACGAGCTATCTCGGCAATTACTGGAGAGACTATGCCGGTGCCGATGCTGACGGAAATGGGGTTGGGGATACCCCGCATGCGGTTCCTGTCGGCGAGGCGGACGAGTACCCACTGATGGGGCATTGGGAGCAGTATGACGTGCAGGGGACGGGAGAGCTGAGCGTTCACAACCTTGATTCGGGCAAACACTTCAACACTATCCAGGCCGCAATCGATGATCCCGAAACTCTTGATGGGCACACCATCGTCGTGGACAGCGGAACATATAATGAGAATATTAACGTGACGAAGCGGCTCGCACTTCTGGGCGAGGATACTGGTAATGGATATCCGGTTATCGATATAGAGAATGGTACTGCCGTTGATTTCCAAGCAGAAGGAATTATTTTGGCACAGTTCACCATTAAAAATGCCTCCTCTGGAATTCACGCCAGTTCCGGTTCGCAGATCTCTGCCAATACGATTCTTGATGCCGGTACAGGTATTTCCTTTATGGGATGCAATGACCTCGTCATCCTTGACAACGATATTCTGAGTTCCAGAAATTACGGAATTAACTTCTTTTTTAGTGATAATGTGATGATATCCAGAAATCTTATTGCCGATACACAGGGAATTGGGCCATATCCGGAAGCATGCAGCGGTATCTATGGTGAATGGAATGATAACCTGAATATCTCGGAAAATATCATCCGCAACAATGGCTACAATGGCATTATCCTTTGGTGTCTTCCAAACAGCACTACTATTTTTCAAAATACTTTATCGGGAAGTGTGGACGGGCTCAAACTCTGGGGGGGTTCTGGAAATCATATCTATCTCAACAATTTCATCGACAACGACCAGAATGTAGATGCTCGGGGTCAAAACTATTGGAACACCACAGAACCCATCCCCTACCAGTTCGGCGGCAATACGTACACGAGCTATCTCGGCAATTACTGGAGCGACTATGCCGGTGCCGATGCTGACGGAAATGGTGTTGGGGATACCCCGTATGCAGTTCCTGTTGGCCAGGCGGACGAGTATCCACTGATGGGGCAGTGGGAGCAGTATGACGTGCAAGGAACAGGGGATCCTCCTTTGAGCGAGCTAGAACAATGGTATCTGCAACATAAGTATCCCGATCCATCGAATCCTGGCGAATTCGTTATACAATCCCCACCAGATTCTGGACCACCATGGGATACGGAATATGATTATCCTCAATGGCTTTGGAAGGGAGTTTATGATGAATATATTACAGTACCAGTCATAGTTGACGGCATTCATTTATTTGATAAAGAGATAGGTATCGGAGAACTCAAGAAATATGAGTATAATGGTGATCCAATAAATCTCGTTTGGATGGGACAGAATATTGATTTAGCTACTGTAAAGGAAGTTTTCCAAGAAGAAGGTTGGTTAGGAACTGATATCGTATTCGTTGATACCCTCTATATTTTTGATCCAGATAGGAATACATGGATCAGTTGTATGACTCCGTCAGTAAGTGCACATGTTGCGGAGGATCCCCTCCGAATATTAGGCGGATTTCATGTGAGATTGTGGGAATTAAGAGACGGAGTTGTAATCGGACAGGCACACAAAGATTCTGATGTATTTACCTATCGACCTGAAGGGCATAAAGGTGTTGAGTTTGAGGGAGCTGAAAATCGGGTTGCAGATATCTTTAATTCAAGACCTGATGCTTGGATTGTCGAGGAAGATAGTTATCAACATGATAACGTCGTCATAACTAACGGTTATGGTGCATGGAGCGATGGCAAGACCACCATTATCACTAAGAGAGAAACAGGTCCTGATCCTTTTGGAACAAATTCTGGACTACTCTATCATCTCAATCATGATATGATAAATGAAAATTATCATCTATATCACTATTATGAGGAATTCTACGACTACAACAACGACAATTTTCCACCTGATCCTGTCAAAGAATCAGTAGAAGAGATCGATGAGGATGATATCTGGATCGCCTATCTCTTTCCATATTCATTCCATTTCATGGAGGGTGATCAACTCACCTGTGGATTAGATGGTGACAAATGGTATTCGGGAATCAACCCCAGTGGCGAGCAAAAATTTGAATTAAATGTAGATTTAGCGGGATATATACCCGAAGAGTTGCATGAAGTAATGCATTATCTCGAATGTACAGTTGAAGGCAATGGTATGCCGGCCTATGCACCAATATATTTCGACTATTATGACAACCGTTCTGAAATCCTCGTTAAACCTGAAATATCTGCCCAAACGACAGGTCTACCTGTAAAGATGTACGCAAGTGGCGATCTGGTGATGTATTATGTTCCTGAAGATGACCGAATCGAGTGGGAACGAGATTTCAACCAGATTGATGCGGGCGTAAGTATGGATCTCTTCGATTATTCGAAAAAATTGGATAAATCCCTATGGATATTCGACTTTGAACTTGAGCCAACCATTGATGGTGATATTGGTTTAAGGGGAGCGTTCAAGTTTTCAGATGGGGATGGATTGATTCCCGTCGATGCAGTTGCTCCTGCTGCACAGGTGGTTATGGCAGTAAGCGGGGATGCGAATTTGACTATAGATGATACTTCAATTTTCGATGAGATACCATATGCTGAGGCAGTTATTACTACCACAGATATCCCGTCGATTATTCTCGAAGGTGTTGTTGCAACGAAGGATTTTGAATTTGGTGAATCTATCAGATCACCATATGAGACAAATGTGGTCTACCGAAATCTCAAAGCAAACTGCCCAGTCCTACGGGTTAAATCAAGCGAGGTGGAGGTTAATATTGAAGGAACCATCTATTATGACTTTATAGATCTGCCCTTAATGCCAAATCCTCCTGCTGAATATGATTTCAGTTTCTCCTCGATACTCCTGCCAGAGTTCGAGGAGGTAATCGGACATCGGTACATAACAGTTCACAGCCCGGTTAATTTACATATATACGACGAACAAGGGAGACATATCGGGATTGGCCAAGGAGGAGATATTGAAATTGAAATTCCTGACAGCAATTATAGTGAGGAGGAAGAGGCGAAACGGATAAGGCTCCCCTCCCTCCTTAAACATGTTACAATAATGGTTGAAGGTACAGGTGATGGGGACTATGATCTCACGATTAGTCAGCCAGTTCTGATTGACGCGGGTGGAGAAAAAACGATCACCTTTGTTGATATTGAACTTACGGATATCGCGGTAACAACGGGAGACCGGGACTATTTTGACATTGATACCACATCGATAGTGGACATGATTACCACAAATGTTGAAAGCGGTTCCGATGTTGATTCGGCTATAATGAACACGGTCTCATCATTCGATTTCGATGAAGATGGAATCCCCGACAGCCAAGACAGAGATCTCGTTTTCACGAAGATGCAGCCAAGTCTTGCACTTTCTGATGCTGTTGCCCAGCCGGGGGAGGGCATTGACCTGAGCGCCCGACTACTTTTCCTCAACGCCCCGCTTGCAGGCAAGACGGTGAGTTTCAGCCTTGACGATTACGTTGTTGGCACAGCAGAAACCGGTGCGGATGGTACCGCTCTTTTCCCCTTACCACTCTCCGCAGGTATTCCCGAGGGCAAACACATCCTTGAAGCCTCGTTTGCTGGTGATACCGAATATGCAGCGGTAACCCGCATGGCAATGCTTACGATCAACGACCTCCCGCCTGTCGTATCGATCACCAATCCCAAAATGGGGGCGGCAGTCAATGGGACGGTAGTAATCAACGGCACGTGGGAAGACACAAACTTTGCCTCTCTATCGCTCCGGATCGACGACGTGGAGGTTGCAGCATCACTTCCATATGAATGGGATGCGACGACAGCGACAACAGGCGCACATGTTATCGAGCTGGTTACAACTGACATAAACGGGAATGTTGGATCTGATGCCATCGCAGTGTTTGCCCTGCCCAAAGGGGATCTGAACAAGAACGCCGCCGTGGACTGGGGTGACGTCGTAATGTGCGCGTACATGAGTTGGGATCTGATTGAACAAGAACCGGATGTCGCAGATTTCAATGAAAACGGTATCGTGGACTGGGGTGACGTGGTCAAACTCGCATATTATTATTGGGAGTTGATTGAGGAACTGTGAGGTGTGTGCAGACCTTACAACCTACCTGAATTGCTCGTGCACACCGGAATTATTGGTGCTTAATCCCTGAGTTCCGGCATGGCCTCGCTATAGCCCCAGATGCCGATACATACAGCGCCATATACCTGGGATAAGCGCCGTGATTCCGTTTCCCGGTAGTATTGATATATGTTCCAACTCTGCCATTTCCCTCGGTCACGGCAGAGATGCCCTTACTTTGATCTGCCGAAGTATAGGCAGAGATGGCGTTACTGCCCGACCATCGCTCTCTGCGATGATTGCCGAACCGCCGTCATTGGACTTTATCGCGTGAAGGCAGGATCCATAAATTCTGTCATTGGAGGTGATGATACTCTGGCTCGCATCCCCGGTCGGAACTGCTTCCAGTGCCGTGCCATTGTGATTGAGGACCTGAATTATCGGTATTGCCATTCTTCCTTTGACATTCGCCCCCGGCACCGCGCATAGCTCCTGGATGGGTCCCGTTCCTCCTTATCGAAGGTAATCCCAAGCCAGAGGGCTCTCCCATCGAACCCCCCGCAGTATCAAAACTGATCGTGGTGGTGAGGCCGTTGTTTATATTAACAGGATGCGTGTCCGTGGAGAGGGGTATCCTTTCGGCATGATCATTGTAAAGCGCAAAGGTAATGTCTCCAGTAGCCGTTATCGGTTTCCCACTGCTATCCCTAAGGAGTCCCTGGGAACTGATGCTTGGCGACTTCGCAGATGCGAGTGTCGATTTCTCAGGTGATACATCAGCTTCCAGTGCAGCAGTCACGAGGGAGAGTGCTACCAGCATTACAATCCGGAAGAGTACATACCGTTTCATCATACGTCTCCCTCCGGAGAGGACGCGTCCGTCCAGGCGTGAGCGAGACGTCATTCACCTCGTGGTTGATTGAGACGTAATTTTTCTATATAATGGTTATCCAGATTCCTTGGGATTTCGTAATTTATTCAGGAAGAGGGGAACAATCAGCAGAAAAAGTTAAACTCCTGTAAAAAGGGGGTCTCACTGGAGAAAAAAGTCAATTATTGGTTAAAGTTCCGGGATCATCCCCCAGTAATAGTATGCCAGTTTCACCACATCACCCCAGTCGACTACATCATTTCCGTTGAAGTCTGCGACATCCGGGTCCGGATCGATAAGATCCCAGCTCATATAGGCGCACATCACCACGTCGCCCCAGTCGATTCCCCCATTGTTATTGAGATCTCCTTCAAGAACAAGCAGGGGCATGACATTAACGATCTGAGAAGCTGAGTCTTCACCGTCAGGACCATAAAGAGTGAGTGTGACGGTGTAGTTTCCGGGGGCGGTGTAGGTATGGGTGACTTCGGTTACGTTTTCAGCAGATGTTCCGTCTCCGAAGGACCAATGGGTTGAGGAATTATTCGGGATAAAAAGACCTATGCAATTAACTTCCAGCGGAATTAATCCTTGTGATGGGAAAACAAGGAGTGTAGAATTTCCACTCTTAACGAAAGATAATTCTAAAGGATTGCTATCGTTTAGTTCAATGATTTTTGATTCATTCACTAGTGTTACTGGTGAAAACTCCTTATTAGAATTAAAATTTGACAAGTGAAGTGAATAGGTTTCGTTTGGTAATATCGTACCGGATTGAACAACAGAGATGGAATAATCCCCTGGGATAGGTTCTGGTATACAGAAATAGTCATCGAGTACACCATCATTATTAAGGTCTTCTTCCCCGTAAAACGAATAGGGGATTTCATTTACAAATTTACTCAATTCCCTCCCGTCAGGGTCTATGATAATAATGTCAACATTACAATCTGTCCACCCGGAAAACGGACTGAAGATCTTAACTGGACAGTCTTCAAAGTGTTGACCAATGAATTCGGTAAATGGAGAATCAGCAATCTCTTCTGGTGCTATTGCAGCCCCCCATAGAATCGAATCCAAATTAATGTTTGCTGCTTTTAAATATGCTGCCCATACTAATTCACTGCAATAATAATTATTGCATCCTGGCGGGCCTTCAATAAAACACCAATCACATTCAATCTGCTTACTTGGAGGCAAAAATATTGAACGTAAGTCATATGGCTTCCCTTCTTTACTAATTGAAAAGTTAACAGCTTCCTGTCTTATCTCTGGCTGAATATCTTTCACTCGATATACCGCTACATATGTTTTATTTGGATAAGACCATGTGGAAAGATCAGTGATTGTTACCCCATCGCCCAAAGCTTCAATGATTTTATTGTCACCTATATACATACCGGCATGGGACCAATATCCTGGAACGATCGTACCTGGCCATCCTCCAGATCTGTCGAGGAGAATATCACCTAATTCCAGGGAAAGGTTTAGTTCTTTATTCTGTTCAGAAAATGTACCGGTTTTATTGATTATTTTTAATTTTACATTATAATTTTTAGGTTCGGTATACAAATGCTCACTCTTTGTGCTTGATGACCACGTACCGTCACCAAAATCCCATTTTATATCTCCTGTTTCCCCATTTTGAAGGATTAGAACACTGGGAGATGCATCAAAAATGATTTGCCCTCCTACCATAGGATTTGTTGGAGAGATACATAAATCATCAATTTCGCTTGGAGGTGTTGTAAATGATTCAATGTTGGGATTTTTCAGATAGGTAATAATACATGAAATTACTACTGAATTTTTTGGCAGAGCTGAATGATCTAGTCCCTCAAAGTAATCTAGATGAGCACCAACTATTGCACTTTGTTTAGCTGCAACAAGTCCATCTCCATAGTATGTCCACCCATAACATTTTTCTCCTGAAGAATCCACCCACATTACTCGAGTTTTACCTAATTTTAAGAAATATTTGTCAAGGAAAAGATCTAAAAATCCGACATGTGGTCTTAGGACACCAAATGATGGATTTTTCGCTGTGTTTACTCCAACTAAAACACGGTATGTGATAGGATCTGTAGAAACATCCTTTGAAAGATTTGAAATTGTGTCGCTGTCGGTCATTAATTCCCTTGCAGCATCTCCACCGAAAATATCCCTAATTATTTCATAATTGTAATCTGCTATTGCAGTTCCATGGGAGGTAGGTGCTATTCCTATCCACTGTCGAATGTTTTCTTCTCCGCCTAATTGTTCAATATACCACCTTGAAACCAGCGCTCCCATGGAATGACAGACAATATCGAATTTTCCATCATATTGCTGAACTGCTTTATATTCTTCGATTTTTAAGCGAAGTGTATTAGCAACAATCCGCGGGTCTATTTTGTTATAGTCCTTATAATCAAGAATTAGGACCGGATATCCTTCAGCAACCAATCGGGGATACAATTCACTCCATATATCAGGAGATCCGTTCCACCCATGTATCAGTATAACAGGAATTTTTACGTCAATATCCACTTCACGACCAATCCCCGGGCTGGCTACAGGGATATTACAATTCCATCCGCTTGGATCCCCTGAATACGGTGAATATGCACAGAAGAAATGGTATTCTCCAACGTACCTGAATGTTATTTCTCCTTGATAATCATACGACTCCCCTGGTTGCAGTGTTATTGATCGGTGAGTAAAATCGGGTAATGTTCCGTCTGGTAATAATCCGTCAGGTAATGTTCCATCTCCACCAGGGTCGAGATTATACCGCCCGCCAACCGTTAAATTGGAAAACGTGATGGCAGATGAACCATCGTTGCGAATTGTATATGCGGCAGAAATCGTATCGCCAACTTTGTACGGTCCTGGCGACAAGGTGAGACTTTCGGTGATGACGGGCAATGCTGGTGGTTGTGGGCCACTTGGCGTGGTGAAATAGAATTTTTGGGAGTACCCTGAAATAAGATCGTCATTCCACCCCGCACTGCTATGCGAGTTCATATTCCAGCGGTAGTGAGTATCCGGTTGTAGAATGCCAGAAGGCAATGTAAAGGCATTTCCGGTAATATTATGGCCATCAAGGCGACTATCGAAGATGATTGTATCAGTATTAAGATTCCTGATGTAAAGGCCATACTCATTCGCATCAGGGACAAGAGTCCAGCTAAATTGGGGGGTAAGGGTGTCAATAATTGGCCCGGGAGAGGAGGGGTCACCGGGTCCCAGGAGTGTGGGGGGCGGTAATAATTCTCCGGATGAGGAGGGGGTCACTTCGAAATATAATCCTCCCGATCCCACCCCGTTCGGATTCACGACCTTTATAATGTACATCCCTGCATTTGCAATGTCAGCTTTCAAAATTGTGGCGGTGAGCTCCGTTGATGAAACGAACACGGTTGATCGTTCCTGCCCCTCCCAGAGGATATTTGCCCCGCTAATAAAGTTGGTTCCGGTTATTTGGAGGGTGAAGGCATCGCTGCCTGCGGTGATGGAGGTGGGGTTGAGGGTGGTGAGCGTGGGGCTAATACCTGAGACGGAGAACCGGGAGATGAAGGCATCATAATTACCACCACCATAGCTCCCCTGGTAGGCATCCGGCGTCACCGGGAAGTTGTATGATTGGGCGGACCCCGCGACCCAGACCCCTCCAGAACCGTCAGGGGCAAGGGCCTTTACAGAATCCCTATCACTCCCACCCAGGTAGGTTGAATAGAGGAGTGCACCATCATAAGAGATCCTAGAGACGAAGGCATCTTCCGCTCCACCATAGCTCCCCTGATTGGCATCATCTGTCAACGGGAAGTTTGTTGAACTGGTCAACCCTGTGATCCAGATGCCGCCGGAACCGTCTGCGGCAAGGGCATGGCAATATTCCCAATCACTCCCTCCCAGGTAGGTCGAATAGAGAAGGGCGCCCGCAGATGAGAATCGGGAGACGAAGGCATCACCATAATAACCAGCATTTCCCTGGTGGGCATCATCTGTCACCGGGAAGTTTTTTGAACGGGTGTGCCCCGCGAACCAGACGCCGCCGGAACCGTCAGGGGCAAGGGCAGGGTAATATTCCAATCCACTTCCACCAAGGTAGGTCGAATAGAGAAGGGCGCCCGCAGATGAGAATCGGGAAACGAAGGCATCATAATCACCACCACCATAGCTCCCCTGGTGGGCATCATCTGTCACCGGGAAGTCAGCTGACGCGGTCATCCCCGCTACCCAGACGCCGCCAGATCCATCTGAAAGAAGAGGTACGGTTCTATCCATGGTAGCAGTAGTTTCAATTTGATTTCCTCCAAGGTATGTAGAATACAGTAGATGACCTGTTGAAGAAAAATGTGCAATGAAAGCATCAGAATGTCCCCCTCCGAAGGTGCTTTGATATGCGTTAGTCGTAACCGGGAAACCACCATTTATTACATTTCCTACTATCCAAACTCCGCCTGTATTATCGGTTTCGATGGAAAAAGCCTCTTCACTCCAAGTTCCTCCTAGATATGTAGAGTATATCAAGTCCCCTGTGGATGAAAAGCGAGAAACAAATACGTCCGATGTCCTCCCGAAGGTCCAAGGATCTGGACTGGGTGTATAGCTCCCTTGGCAGGCGTCATCTGTCACCGGGAAGTTGCTTGATCTGGTCAACCCCGTGATCCAGACGCCGTCGGAACCGTCAGGGGCAAGCGCATTTGCATAATCGCTCTCACTCCCACCCAGATAGGTCGAATAGAGGAGCGTGCCATCAGACGAGAATCGGGAGACGAAAGCATCATCCCAATCACCAGCACTTCCCTGGTGGGCATCATCTGTCACAGGGAAGTTGGTTGAACTGGTCAACCCCGTGATCCAGATGCCGCCGGAACCGTCAGGGGCAAGGGCCTTTGTATAATCCCTATCACTCCCACTCAGGTAGGTTGAATAGAGGAGTGCACCATCACAAGAGAACCTAGAGACGAACGCATCTTCCGCTCCACCATAGCTCCCCTGATTGGCATCATCTGTCAACGGGAAGTTTGTTGAACTGGTCGACCCCGCGATCCAGACGCCGCCGGAACCGTCAGGGGCAAGGGCATGGCCACTATCACCATCAATCCCTCCCAGATACGTCGAATACACCAGCTCGGGATCAATGACCAGCTCGTATCCCGGATCATACTCTGCCACCGCGATCCGGACCGATCCCTTTTCGATCAGATACCCAGCAGACCTGGGGACGATCTCGCCTTCGATCACCTGCCAGCAGATGAGCGGGCTCTCGAGCATCTCGCCGGCGGGTGAGGCGAACCTGAGGATGCCTGCATCATCGACAGCCGGGGTGATCCCGTCGTCATAGAGGAGTTCGATCAGGTCTGGACTGGCGCCGGGAGCGACACGGAACTCCCGTTTCAGCCTGCCGTTTTCTTCGGAGTAGACGAGGTCGATTCCGGGATAGAGATTTTCATAGATGATCTCTCCATAAACCGGGATGTCAGTCAGCCAATGTGATGAGTCGTTCCCCACATAGTAGTTGACCCGGCCTTCCCGCTCATCAAGCCCGGTGATACTGGTATCAGGTGATGCGCCGCCGAAGGTCTGCCGGATCACGTCTGTAGTCCGGCTCTCCTCATCGCCTGCGGTATGCGTGAGGACGAGCCCCTCCTGCGTGAAGAAGACGGTCGTCCCCTGGTACTGAAGGACAAACGAGACGGCGGGATCATACTGCCCCGCGTTCGGGATGAATCCGGAACTGAGGCTCCTGGTGAACTCGGGGGCGAGGGTATCCGGACTGCCATGCTCGCCGGATGAGGGGGGATAGGCAGGTGGATCAGTTGCGGCGATGAGTGCTGCATTCTCTTCGTTTGCACCAGGAATAAGGAATGTATGGGCATCTCTCTTCCATTGGAGCAACGAGTGCAGAGTACCGCCGTTGGCGTCATCAGAGGAGACCGGTCCCAGTCGGTGCCAGTACTGTTCAATTGCGATACTGCCATCTGCTGAAGATGCCTCAACAGCCCCGCCTCCACCTACCAGGCAGGTGCAGAGAAGGAGAATAAGAAGAATAAGCCCACAATATTTCATCAAGATATCACACATCGTTTCACTTCCATACGCCGATTATTTCATGGGTGCAATGAGGGTTGCAAAATGGTACCGTAGAGTTTGATGGTTCTGTCCCAGAGATGTATCGCCGTTATGACCCTTCGATTCCTTTGTACAATGATAAAGATTATGATCTGGTATTCCGGGCGTGGAGCTTTCAAACCTCATGCGTATTACGGAAAGAGCCGACAAGTTGCAGAAATAGCAAAATCTGTCAGATTGACCGTCTCATCGATTAACTCCAATTAACAAAATTTTATATAATTAACTCAAAAAATCTTCATCGACATGTGATATCTGAGGAAGACTGATGTGGAGTGGGGACGATACCCACTTTGAATCATGACCTATGCACAACAGATGGGCCCCTCGATCCAGATCCCCAGAACCCGATAGTATTGATGATGGTTGCATGCGCCCCCATATGCGGCGGTGTATATGATTAGTATGCAATGGTATACTTCGCCGTCAAATCAGCGATGTGGAAATTACACTCAGAAGAAAAATAAAAAACCGGTAAAAATCGCTCCGTTTTTGATTTAGATTACTTTAATAGTGCTGATATGGGGATTCGAACCCCAGTCGCAGGAGTGAGAGTCCTGCATGATTGGCCGGACTACACTATATCAGCAGTGTTGTAGTGCCTACATCCATTTGCAAGAGAGATACTTAAATGTAAGGATTTGGCCCCGGACCCGTTGGCAGGCGGTGCATGTCGCAGCCCCCTCTCAGCCCTCATTTCTCCGGTGGTTCATTCTGCAATTCGAAAAAAATACTGCATGCCGGATCGTTCCCCCGATGCGCCCCTCATGGGATACAGCACGGTAAATGCTTTATCGGTCGCGGGGATATCATCACACAGGAGAGGTACGTGCCGTTTCAGGAGATTGTCCGGATACAGGAGGCAGAGGCAGAGGCGCTTGCAGAGATCGAACGGGCACGTCGTGAGGCGGATGCCCGCCTGAACCGGGCCCGTGAAGAGGTGCCGGGGGCGGTCATGGATGCACGGGAAAAGGCCGCCGCCGAGGTGGCGGCCATGATCGCCGCTGCAGAAGGAGAGGCAGCGGCAGAGGCCGAACGGATCCTTTCCCGGGGTCAGGAGAAGAAACGTGCAATCATCGGGGCGACGGCATCCCGTCTCGACGAGGCGGTGGCCATGGTGGTGCAGGAGGTGACCGGGAATGTTCCGGACCGCCCGGATGGTTAGGGTCACTGCAGGGGTGCACGCCGAACGAAGGGAAGAGATGATAGCCGCCCTGCATGAGGCAGGGGTCCTCGAACTCCAGGCCGTCACCGACATCGAAGACCTCAGGGCGATCGTCGCCCCGGGGCGACGTTCCGCATCGGTCCCCGAGATTGCAGAAGTCCGCTCCCATGTTGAGCGTGCCGTCGAGATACTCGGGTCTGTCGTCCCTGAGCAGAATCCTCTTCTCGCGATGTTTGCACGTCCATCGAAGGAGAAGGTTTCTTTTCCCGTGACTGACGCATCTTCCGTCCTGGCCGAGGCACAGCGCTTCAGGGAACCGGTGGAGACCATCCTCTCCCTGCACACCCGTGACATCACGATCATCGAGCGCATGGGACGGCTCGACGAGGAGGAAGAGATGCTGCGGCTGCTCCTTCCCTTCGGCATCGAACCCGGATGGCTGAAGAGCTCCCGGCTCCTCGAGGTGCGGGCCGGCATAATACCAGAGGGGGAATGCGAGGATATTGAGGCACATCTGCGGGATAAGGTGCCGGACCTTGCGATGGTGGAGATGGTATGCGGCGTGGGGGGACACCCGACGACGGTCGTTGCCATCACCCACCCAGAAGCGGCGGAGGAGCTGGATGTGGTGCTCAGGTCGCTTGCGTTCCATGAGTTTGGTCCCGAAACCGCAGAGGGGTCCGCCGAAGAGGGGCTTGCAGCTGTTGTCGGGGAGCGCGGCAGGCTTATGGAGGAACAAGAGGAGATACAGAGAACGCTGGCCGCCATGGCAGAGACTCATCTGGCACCCCTGCGTGCGATGGACGAGGAGCTTGCGGTCATGCGTGACCGGGAAGACGCGGCCCCCCTCTTCGGTGAGACGGGGCCGCTCACGGTCGTGCAGGGATGGGCACGGGAGAAGGACATGCCGCAGGTGCGGGCGGTCTGCGACTCTTCGGCGAACGGGCTCTCCTTCTGCACCACCACACCTGCGCAGGGGGATGTACCGGTGGCGTTTGATCACCCCCGGTGGCTTGCCCCCTACGGGTTTTTGACCGCCATGTTCGGCATGCCGGCGTATGGCAGGGTGGACCCCACGGTCTTCCTCGCCCCGGTCCTCGTCCTCACCTTCGGCCTCATGCTCGGGGATGCGGGGTACGGAATCCTTCTCGCCCTCATCGCCGCCCTCCTGCTCCGGGGTGCGGGGCATGCCCCCGGCACCGTTCGGGATCTTGCAATGGTGCTGGTCGCCTGCGGGTGTGCGGGCACGATATTCGGGCTTCTTATGGGCAGCATCTTCGGTGACCTGCTCCAGCGTCTCTTCGGGGTGACGCTCCCCTTCACCATCATCGAACCACTCAAAGACCCGCTGACGATCCTCATCATCGCCCTTTCCATCGGCATTGCCCACCTGAACCTCGGCCTGGGGCTTGCCGCCTATGAACACCTGCGGGAAGGAAAAGCGCGGGAGATGCTGCTGGAAGAAGGCACCTGGTTCTGTCTTCAGCCCTGTGCGGCGGTCCTCATTCTCACGTTTTTCGGCTGGGGAGGGGCGTTCTCATCAACGGTCCTTGCAGGGGCCTGGGCGGGTGCTGCCGTCAGCATCGCCGGCATCATGCTGGACCGGGGGCCGCTGGGATTCTTTTCCCTGACCGGGTACCTGGGCGACTGGCTCAGTTATGCACGTATCCTCGCCCTTGCCCTTGCAACCGGGGGCATTGCGATGATGATCAACATTCTCTCAGGAATGATCGCAGGCATCGGTCCGGTCTTCGTGGTCGTGGGCGTACTCTTTGCCGTTGCCGGGCATGCGGCCAACCTTGTCCTCCAGTCCCTTGGCGGATTTATCCATGCGCTCCGCCTCCAGTATGTTGAGTTCTTTGGCCGGTTCTTCCAGGCCGGGGGGAGGGTCTTCTCCCCGTACGCCGCACGGCGCACAGTGACCGAATGGAGTAAAGGAGGGAAGAGATGATCATCGATGCAGGACTCATCCTCGCGGTGATTGGCGCGGGCCTTGCGGTCGGCCTTTCGGCGATAGGGTCCGGCATCGGCGTAGGGATTGCCGGCGCCACCGGGGCGGGGGTCATTGCCATCAGACCGGAGAAGTTTGGCCGGGCACTCGTCTTCCAGGCGGTGCCGCAGACCCAGGGGATGTACGGCCTGTTGATCGCCGTCCTCATCCTCCTCTCGACGGGGGTGATCGGCGGGGACGGGGGAAGTGTGCCGCTTCCCCTTGGCCTTGCGGCGGTGGGTGCCGGCCTTGCAACGGGTATTGCCGGCCTTTCTGCCATCGGGCAGGGAATTGCGGCATCTGCCGGCATCGCCGCCACCGCCGAACACGACACCGCGATGGGGCGAAGCCTCATCTTTGCGGTCATTCCCGAGACGCAGGCAATATACGGGCTCCTGGTGGCAATTCTCATCATGGCGTTTTCCGGTCTTCTGACAGGGGATCCTACCGCAACGGAGGCGACCGGCCTTGCCGCCATCGGCTGCGGCCTTGCGGTGGGCATTGCGGGCATTTCCGCCATCGGGCAGGGAATTGCCGCAGCCGCCGGTTCGGCAGGCTCCGCAGAGCATGAGGGCAGCTTCGGGAAAAACCTGATATTCTCGGTCATTCCCGAGACGCAGGCAATATACGGTCTCCTTGTGGCGATTCTCATCATGGCGTTTACCGGGATGATTGCCGGAGACCCGACGGCGGATCTCGCCATCGGGTTTGCCGCCGTCGGCTGCGGGTTTGCGGTCGGTCTTGCCGGCATCTCGGCCATCGGGCAGGGCATCGCCGCCGCTTCAGGCACCGCGACGACCGCCGAGCATGAAGGCAGTTTCGGGAAAAACCTGGTATTCTCGGTCATTCCCGAGACGCAGGCAATATACGGGCTTCTGGTTGCAATCCTCATCATGGTCTTCACGGGCATGATCACCCGGGACGTCACCGCCACCCTCGCCGCCGGGTTTGCCGCCATCGCCTGTGGGTTTGCTGTTGGATTTGCCGCCATCTCCGCCATCGGGCAGGGTATCGCCGCATCCGCAGGGATTGCCGCAACGGCGGAGAAGGAGGAGATGTTCGGGAAGGGTCTGGTCTTTACGGTCATCCCCGAGACGCAGGCAATATACGGGCTCCTCGTTGCCATTCTCATCATGGCGTTTACCGGCATGATCACCCGTGACGTCACGGCGACCGCGGCGGCGGGGCTCGCCTCCATCGGAGCGGGGTTTGCCGTGGGCCTTGCCGGTCTCTCCGCCATCGGGCAGGGGATGACCGCCGCATCGGGCATCGGTGCGACGGCACAGCGCCAGGACGCCATGGGGGCAAGTCTGGTCTTTGCGGTGATGGCAGAGACCTTTGCAATATTCGGCCTCCTGGTGGCCGTCCTGATCATGTTCGGCATCGGGCTCTTCGGGGGTGCCTGAATGGGCGCCGAGGATATCATCGCGCGTATCAGGGCCGATGCAGCCGCCGAGGCTGAGCGTATACGCCTGAAGGCGGCTGATGAGGAGGCCCGCATCCGGCGCGAGGGGGAAGCCGCCGCTGCACGGGAATATGCCGCCATCTGCGAAGCAGGGGGGCGGGAGGCGAAGGCGCGGCACAGAAAGATCCTTGCACGGGCGCACCTTTCGGCACGAACGGCGGTCAGGGAAGCGCGTGAAGCAGGGATTGCGCAGTGTTTTGAAGCGGCACAACGCGAACTGTCCGCTCTTCCCGGCACCCCCGGCTATGCGATGGTTCTTCAGCGGCTGATTGTTGAGGGGCAGGAGATCGTGGGGCCGGGCGACGTCCGGGTCCTCTACCGGGAGGAGGATGCAGATGCGGTCCGCATCGCCCTTGCGGGCTCCCCCGGGATCACCGCGGCGGTCCTCCGGGAACAGCCCCCGGACGGCGCCGGCGGCGGGGTCGTCGTCACCTGCCGGAGCCACCGGTGTGATCAGCGGTTCTCTGCCAGATCTGCACGGATGCGGGAGCGCCTGACCCGTGAGGCGGCGCGGATTCTCTATGGTGCCGATGACTGACGTCACCCTTGAACAGGTGTTCGCCGGCCTGCTTACCGGCGGCGATAGTGCCGCATTTATCGTGGTCGCTCTGATGATCGTGGTACTGGTGTGCCTCATGATTGCGGCATCTGCCGGGTACTTTCAGGTGATCCTGAACATCGCCGCCTTCGCCCGCCCGGATGCACGGGTGCGGGCGATCGGCAACCCCATGGTGAACCGGGAAACCGCCGCCGCCGTTCTCGAGGCGCATACGCTCCACGACCTCTTCGACCGGTTCCGGACGGCCGGCCATGCGTTTCCCCCGGCTGCGGAGATGGATATCGATACGGTGGAACGGGCTATCCGCGCCCACTACTGCCGGTCCCTGATCAGCCTTACGGCAAATGTGCCGGACAGTGTCCGGGGTTTTTTTATGTCCTATACCGGCATGGTGCTCGCCGAAGAAGCGGCATGGATTGTTGCCGCAAAAGCACGCGGCGTTCCTCCTGCCGATATCGAGGGGAGCGTCACCTCTGCAGGGCCCCTGACCCCCGAGATGATCCGAAAGGCCGTGCATGCCTCCGGGGCCGAAGAGGCGGTCACCAGGTTTGCATCGGCGCCGTTCGGTCCGGTGCTTGCCGGGGCCTACAACCTCGCCGGCGGTGACATTGCACAGTTCTCCCTTCTCCTCCGGCGCGAGCTCCTGATACGCCTCTCGCTTGCGGCACGGGGAGTTGACATCTCCCTTGCGCCACCGGTGACCCAGGTGGCCGGCAGGCTGATCGATGTTGCCAACCTACGCGTTCTTCTCCGTGCCCTCTCATTCGGGACGCCGAGGGAACGGACGAGCCGCCACCTGATCCCCCAGGGAGGGCATGAACTCATCGGGGAGCGGTTTTTGCGTGCCGGCCGGGCGGGATCGCTGCCGGACCTGATCCAGAGCCTTGCCGGGACGCAGTATGAACCCTACCTCTCTGCACGGCCGGATGCCGTCAGGGATGCAGACATTCCTGTCTTCGAGGCGGCTCTTGACCGGTGCCTGCTTGACACGGTCAGGGCGGTAGCAAACCAGTATCACCTGGAGAGCGGGCCCCTCCTCAGGTACCTGGTGGCCCTCGGGTTTGAGGCGCAGAATATGCAGGCCATCGCAAACGGCGTGGCAGCCTCGCTCCCTCCCGAGGAGATGGAACGTGTGCTTGTGCTGGAGGAGATCCGCGAATGAAGATTATTGCAATTGGTGATTGTATGATGACCTATGCCTGCCGGGCGGGAGGGATCTCCCATTGTATATCCTGTACAGATGCGACAGAGGCAGGGCATGCCCTGGACGCGGCGCTCGCAGAGGAGGACACCGGTGTCGTCCTCATGCTTGACCGGTACCTGACAGACATCCGACTGCCCCCTTCACGGGGCGCCTACCCGGTGATCATCGGCATTCCGGGCCCGGGGGGACCGGTCCGCGGTGAAGATGCCGTGACCCACGCCGTCAGGAAGGTCGCCGGCAGGCATATGCCGGGGGTGGAGCGTTGACCGGGAGAATTATCCGGATCACGGGTCCCGTCGTGGAAGCCGACGGGATGCGGGGCGCCCTGATGTACGAACTGGTCCATGCAGGAACGGACGCGCTCATCGGCGAGATCATCGGGCTTGCCGAGGATGTGGCAACGATACAGGTGTACGAGGATACGACCGGCATCGCCCCCGGTGAACCGGTGGAACGCACCGGCGCACCGCTCTCGGTCGAACTGGGGCCGGGCCTCCTCGGCATGGTCTATGACGGGATCCAGCGGCCCCTTGAGGTGATCAGAAACGAGATGGGGGACTTCATCATCCGTGGCGCCACGCTCCCCGCCCTCGACCGCAGGCGAACGTATGCATTTACCCCGGTCGCAGAGGCTGGGGGCAAGGCAGTTCCCGGCACCGTCATCGGCACCGTCGCCGAAGGGAGGTTTGTGCACCGGATCCTCGTTCCCCACGGAACCGAAGGGGTCTTTGCCTCCGTGGCAGGGGCGGGGGAGTATACGGTTATGGACCAGATCGCGGCCGTTCTCAGCGCAGGAGGAAGCGAGGTGCCGGTCACCATGCTCCGGCGCTGGCCGGTCCGGGTGGGGCGGCCCTTTGCAGAGAAACTCCGGCCGAAGGACCCCCTGATCACCGGCCAGCGCATCATCGATTCCTTCTTCCCCATCGTCAAGGGAGGCACCGCCGCCGTCCCCGGCCCGTTCGGGGCGGGAAAGACCGTGGTCCAGCACCAGCTCGCCAAGTGGTCGGATGCCGACATTATCGTCTATGTCGGCTGCGGGGAGCGGGGCAATGAACTCGCCGATGTCCTGCGCCAGTTCCCTGCCCTGAGCGACCCCCGGAGCGGCACACCCCTGATGGACAGAACGGTGCTCATCGGCAACACCTCGAACATGCCGGTTGCCGCACGAGAGGCCTCGGTCTACACCGGCATCACCATCGCGGAGTATTACCGGGATATGGGCTATGATGTAGCCCTGATGGCCGACTCCACCTCCCGGTGGGCGGAGGCGATGCGGGAGATATCGGGGCGCCTGGAAGAGATGCCGGGGGAGCACGGGTATCCCGCCTATCTTGCCTCCCGGCTTGCCGGGTTCTACGAACGGGCGGGGAAGGTCCGGGTGCTGGGGCCGTCCGGCAGCGAGGGGTCGGTCTCTGTCATCGGTGCGGTCTCGCCGCCGGGGGGCGACTTCTCCGAACCGGTCACCCAGAACACGCTGCGGGTCGTCCGGGTTTTCTGGGCCCTCGACGCCGACCTTGCCCATGCACGCCACTTCCCGTCGATCAACTGGCTCACGTCCTATTCGCTCTATCCCGATGATGTGCAGGGCTGGTGGAACGCTCACGGAGGTGAGGAGTGGAGTGCGATGCGGGGGGCCATGATGGCCATTTTGCAGAAAGAGGGCGAACTCGAGGAGATTGTCCATCTTGTCGGACCGGATGTGCTTCCGGAGGATGACAAACTGGCGCTGCACGTTGCCGGGATCATCCGGGAATCGTTTCTCATCCAGTCGGCATTCGATCCGGTCGATACGTTCTGTCCGCCGGAAAAGCAGTACCATATGATGCGGCTCATCACGGACTATGCGAGGTACGGAAAGGAGGCGGTGGAGGGGGGCAGGAGCGTCGCAGAGATCGCATCGCTCCCTGTTGCCGCCCGTCTCGCCCGTCTCGGCTCCATGGAAAATGAAGCCTTCACCGAATATTTCGAGGAGACCGAACGGGAGATGGCGGCGGCCTTTGGCAAGGGTGCTGGAGGGAGAACGTGACATCGCCTGCGCGGGAATACACCTCGGTCGTCCGGGTGTCCGGCCCCCTCATGGTGGTTTCGGGCGTCGGCGATGCCGCATACGGCGAGGTGGTGGAGGTCCGGCTGCCGGACGGAGAAAAGAGGCTCGGGCAGGTGCTCGAGAGCCGCACGGATATTGCGGTGATCCAGGTGTTCGGGGGGACGCAGGACCTCGATACCGACATCACCTCCGTCAGGTTCACCGGCGAACCCCTGCGGATGGTGGTAAGCCCCGAGATACTCGGGCGGATCTTCGACGGTTCGGCGGCACCGGCAGACGGCGGCGGGGCGGTGATTCCGGGGAAGATCGTGGACATATCGGGTTCACCCATCAACCCGACCGCCCGCGCCTTCCCCGAAGACTGCATCGAGACCGGCATCTCCGCCATCGATGGCATGAACACTTTGGTTCGGGGGCAGAAGCTGCCGATATTTTCCGGGGCAGGGCTTCCGCATTCCCGCCTTGCCGCCCAGATCGCCCGGCAGGCGCGTGTGCTCAGGGACCAGGAGGAGTTTGCCATCGTCTTCGGGGCGATGGGGATCACCAACGAGGAGGCGCGGTTCTTCCTCAATGAATTTGAGGAGACCGGCGCGCTTGAGCATGCGGTGGTCTTCATCAACCGGGCCGATGACCCGGCCATCGAGCGGATCATCACGCCGCGGCTGGCACTCACCGCCGCGGAGTACCTTGCCTTTGATCTCGGCATGCATGTGCTCGTCATCCTGCAGGACATCACCGCCTACTGCGAGGCCCTGCGCGAGGTCTCGGCCGCCCGTGACGAGGTGCCGGCACGCCGGGGGTACCCGGGATACATGTACACCGATCTGGCCTCCGTCTTCGAACGTGCCGGGCGGATTCACGGGAGGAAGGGATCGATTACCCAGCTCCCCATCATATCGATGCCCGACGATGACATCACCCACCCGGTGCCGGACCTGACCGGGTACATCACGGAGGGGCAGATCGTCCTCTCCCGGGACCTCCACCGGAAGGGGGTCTACCCCCCCATCGATGTCCTCCCGTCCCTCTCCCGCCTGATGTCGGGAGGGATCGGCGAGGGAAAGACCCGGGAGGACCATGGCGGCGTCTCGGACCAGCTCTATGCGGCCTACGCGAAGGGACGGCGGCTCGAGAGCCTGGTGACGGTGATCGGCGAGGAGGGGCTCTCCGAGGCCGACCGGCGCACCCTCGCATTTACCGCACGGTTCGAGAAGGAATTTATCGGGCAGGGGGTGGGGGGCGGCCGTACGGTCGATGAGACCCTCGATGCCGCATGGGATCTCCTCCGGCTCTTCCCCGGTGAGGAACTGAACAGAATTTCTCCGGCACTGATTGAGAAGTATCTCCGGAGGGAGGCGCCGTGAGCCGGAATATCATCCCCGGAACCCGGCCGACACGCATCGAGCTCCTGAAGATCCGCAGGCGCATTATGGTGGCGGAGAAGGGGCATGAGCTCCTCCAGGAAAAGCTGGATACGATGGTGATGGAATTTTTCCGTCTCAGGGACCGGCGCGACGGCCTCAGGAAAGAAGCGGAGGATGCCTTTGCCACGGCCTACCCGCCGCTCCTGAGGGCAGGGATGGTCATGGGCCGGCGCGGCCTTGAGGATGCCCTTTCTCTTACGGCACCGGCAGGTGAGGTGGCGATGCTAACAGGGATGGTGATGGGGGCCGCCGTCCCGTCCATCGTCATCCCCGACCCCCTGCGCAGCGCCGATGAACCCGGCTATCCCCTTGCCGTCCCGTCGTCTCACCTTGATGAGGCCTACCGGGAGTGCGAAAAGGCGGTGCGGGCCGCCCTCGTGCTTGCCGAACTCGAAGGGTCGCTGGTCCGTCTAGCCGATCAGATTGCGGCCACCCGGCGCAGGGTCAATGCCCTGGCAAACATCCTCCTGCCGTCACTCTACGACACGGCGGCATATATCGAGGCGTACCTCGAGGAGATGGAGCGTGAGGACATCTTCCGCAGGAAACGTGCGAAGGGAAGACGTTCCGGGGGCCTTATCCCGTGAGTCCCGAACATATTGCCCGCCTCTATCTCATGCTCCAGATTGCCGGATGTGCTGCCCTCCTCATCGGCGGCATCGTTCTTCTCGTCCTGCTGGCGACAGGTGGCCTCTGAATCCCCTACCCTGAAAAAAGGTTCCTGTTCTCCGGTCAACTCCCCCGTACCGTCGGTGCGCAGAGCGGTGGGCTGAAGGCTCCCGTCCCGATGTACCCTCCCCCCTGGGCATATGCCGGCGTGTTCCCTTCTCGTCTTCCCCGTCTTTTTTCTTCCTTTCTTCCCCATGGATGGCCCCTGCGCGATCCTCCATTTTATCTCAGGAACATCATCCCTGAAGAGATATCCTCCCGAAAACCCCCCTTCCCGCCCACCGCGGCCGGTGGCTTTTCTCCGGCGCCGTATCAAACTGCAATGTATAAATACAGTACCAATAAGTATCTCGAAATACCACTTATACCAACAAAAATGGCTTCAATTGAAGAAGAGATTCGGGATCTTGAAGAAGAAATCCGCACTACCAAATATAACAAGGCGACCTCCGGGCATATCGGAAGACTCAAGGCAAAAGTAGCGAGGCTGAAGGACGATGCCGTTACGCGTGCCATGGCCTCCAGCGGTGGTGGTGAAGGATACTCAGTCAAGAAATCCGGGGACGGAACGGTCGTCCTTGTCGGGTTCCCCTCTGTGGGAAAGTCGACTCTTCTCAACTGCCTGACCGGCAGCGAGAGTGAAGCTGCGGCATATGCCTTCACCACCACTACGGTAGTCCCCGGCTCCATGGAGCACAAAGGGGCAAATATCCAGATCCTCGATATTCCCGGGCTTATCGCCGGTGCGGCGATGGGCAAGGGGCGGGGCAAGGAGGTCATCGCGGTCGTCCGTGGTGCAGACCTCATTCTCCTGCTGGGGGATGTGTACAATGAAAAACACATCGACGTACTCATCCGTGAGCTCTACGATGCAGGGATTCGTATCAATAAGCAAAAACCCGACATCACGATAAAAAAGAAGTCCAGCGGGGGTATACGGTTCAACACCGTGGGAGACCCGGGCCTTGACCTGGAAGATGTCCGGCCAATGCTCGCGGAAAACAAGATCGTCAATGCGGACGTGCTGGTCCGTGGGCGGGTCACCCAGGATGATTTCATCGATGCGATCATGGGCAACCGTGTCTACATTCCGGCGTTCTTTGCCGTCAACAAGGTCGATCTCGTCGATAATGATACGAGAGCAACTATTGAAAAGGATGTGACCCACCGGTTCGGACGGCCGCCCATCATGCTCTCGGCAGTAAGCGGGTTAAACATCGAACTCCTGAAAGACGCGATATTTGATCACCTTGGCTTCATCCGCATCTACATGAAACCGGTGGGAGACAAGGCGGACCTTGAAGAACCGCTCATCATAAGGGAACCCGCCACGGTCGAGAGCGTCTGTATCAAACTGCACAGGGAATTCGTGGAAAAGTTCCGGTACGCAAAGGTGTGGGGTTCCTCGGTCAAACACGATGCCCAGCGTGTCGGCCTGCCCCATGAACTCAATGACGGCGACATCCTGACAGTCGTCACCAGACCCTGATACCCTGCCTCTTTTTTTCAGATGCATTCCCGGAGGAGATCGAGAGGAGCCGTGGTCTTGATTCCCCTCCCGTCATAATGGGTCCGTGACGCCTCGTAGCCGCCCTCCTTCAGGCAGGCGATCACCTCATCCATCCCTTTCGGCGAGGTGCGCCATATCTTTGCCAGCCGGTGATAGTTGTAAAAGGTCGAGGTGTCCAGTTCGCTGCCCAGGATGGCAAGCAGTCGTTCGAGGGCGCCGGCAGTTGCAAGGGGGACGTCTCCGAGCCCTTCTGCCATCGCATGGATGAGATCCCTGTCATTGACCGGTCCCAGCCACAGGGGGCCTGCCGGAGTCATACGCGTCCCGCACCGGGGACACGTATGGCACCCGGCGGTGATGCCCGCCTCTTCCAGCCGCTCCGGGCATGCCGGGCACTGGTGGATATAGCCGATGCGGGCCACGGCGGCATCCGCCCGGCCGGCGCCCCTCGTGACCCTGAGATGAAGACGGACGAAGTGTTCCCGCGCAAAACAGAAGAGCGGTTCGATACCGCGATCATATTTCACCACTTCGCGGGCGACGAATCCCAGGAGTATTCTCAGCCCCATTTCGCTGTGATACTCGGTGTTGAGCGGCCGGGCCCCGTACCTGCGCATCCCGGCCTTCAGGTGGGCGCCGCAGAGGGGTGCGGTGTCGGTCGCCGTCACGAAGAGATAGCGCTTTGCGCTGGTGGCCGCCGCATCGACGAAGGGGGCGGGCGTCCCGAACGGGTCGAGGTCCACCGCGTCGAAGCGCCGTCCGCCCATCAGGACTTTGCAGTCTGCCTGGGTGATGGAGATCTCCCCCCCGGACATGCCGGCGGCGTTGCGTTCAATAAGGTCCACCGCTTCGGGATTGACATCGTTGATGGTGACGGGGATCCCGCACTCGTGCGCCACCCTGAGGCCCCGTGCACCGGATGCGCCCATGGCATCAAGGTAGGAGGTCACATCGGTGTGCCGCAGGAAGAGGATGGTGGCGTCACGGTTGAGCTCCATCCTCCGGTTAAAAAAGACGGCTCCCGTTCCCGGCGGAAACGAACTTCCTGCCTCCTGTTCGGGGACAAAAAAATGTGTTGTTCCCTCTTTGATTTCAACAAGTCCCATCGTTCCCAGAATGTGCGATGCAGGAAATCTTATAGCTTCTGATGCACAATAGTAATGGCAGCATTTGTGGGCTTGTGGCCTAGCCTGGATAAGGCGTTAGCCTCCTAAGTTAATGATCAGGGGTTCAAATCCCCTCAAGCCCGTTCCTTTTCATAATCTTCTTCTCGGGTCAGCAGCATACCTCAGGGACAGCAATGGCTCTCCCGTGGTATATCAGGATTCTTCGCCCCGTCAATGCGGTGGTGGCGGGCATCGCCTCGCTTCTGGGCGTCATCGTGGCAACGGGAACCGTGCCTCTCCCGTCCCTGCTCCTCGTCCCGGTCGTTGTTCTCATCACCGGTGCCGGCAACACCGTCAACGACTATTATGACCGTTCCATTGACGCGGTCAACCGGCCGGACCGCCCCATCCCCCGCGGCGAGGTCACCCCGGAGGGTACGCTCAGGTACAGCGCGGCCCTCTTTGCAGCGGGCATCATCCTTGCGGCCTTCCTTTCCGTCGAATGCCTTGCGATTGCCGCCCTCAATTCGCTGGTCCTGCTCCTCTATGCACGAACCCTCAAGGGGGTGCCCCTTGTGGGCAACATCGCTGTCGCCTACCTGTCGGGAAGCATCTTTCTCTTCGGGGGGGCATATGCAGGGACGGAGGGGCTCCTGCTCACGATTCCAATTGCAGCAATTACGGTCCTGTGCATGAGCTCGCGTGAAGTCCTCAAGGATGCGGAGGATATCGAGGGTGACCGGATAGGGGGCGCCCGGACGCTCCCAATGATCACCGGGGTCAGATATGCCGCGGTCTTCGCCTTCCTGCTTGCCCTTTCGGCGGTCATCCTGAGTTATCTCCCGATCGTTCCATGGTGGGGGACGGCGTATATCGGGGCAATCACCGTTGCTGACATCATCATTCTCGCCGGTGCCGCTGCAGCGCTCAGGTGCGACGACCCAACCTGTCTGCGCTCATCGAAGGCGACCGGCATCCTGAAATACGGCATGTTTGCTGCCCTTGGCATCCTCATCGCATCGGCGGTTCTTCTCTGAAAACCTGCCCCCCGGGGCTAAGTGAATACATTTATTATTCTTTGAAAAACGAGAATTAACCAATGAAAATTTACCGGCAGGGAGATTCGTTCATCGCACCACGCGGTTCATATTTTGACGGGAACGTCAGGGTCCCGGGTCATTTCATCGTTCCGCCCGAAACCCATATCTGGGGGCGCCTTGATGTGAACGGGACACTCGAGCTCGGACCGATGTCCAGTGTGGGGGGGGACGTAACCTGCGAGCGGGCGGTTATCGGCAACAAGGTGCGGATCAAGGGAACACTTGATGTGATCGAGAATGTCGTCCTCTGTGACGACGCAAAGGTTGCGGCAGTGCGTGCCGGAGGAAATATCACCCTCCGACCGGGGGTCAAGGTAGGGGAAGTCTCAAGCGACGAGACCATCTTTGTCGTCGGAAAGATCCAGTCGGGCCGCCTGACCGGAAGAAACGTAAAAGTCCTCGGGAACGGTCACTGAGAACTGCTTTTTTTAATGCCGAGGCAGGCGACATCATAGACGTCCGGCCAGTTGACCATCGTCTCGACACACCCGTCTTTCATGGTCAGGACGCCCATTGCGACGATACCGAGCTTGTCTGCCATCTCGATGCCTTCCTTGACCTCCATCAGGCAGCCCACCCCGATTAATGCCTCCGGCTGGTATTTCTTCACCATGCGCTTGATGAGGGTGGACCCGGGGGCGATCCAGACCTTGTACCCGTAGGACTCCAGGACGTCGATGTTCTTTCCCACTTCGCATCTCCCGCAGCGCTTGCAGACCAAACCTTCAGGGGTCAGGTTTGCCGGGCACTGGGAATTCCTCAGGCACTGCGGGACAAAGATTGCCCGGTTTTCCACCGGTATCGCGGTAAATGCGGTGGTGGAAAGGGTATTGTGAAGATGGATAAAAAAGGCCGTCAGTTCCTTGTCATCGAGCCCGAAGAGCTTGCAGAGTGCCTTGACGGTCCCTTCGGTCAGGGTGAGGCCCGCCTTCAGGAGGCGGGGGAAGTAGAACCTGCGGTGATGGATGGAGAGAAAGGAGATGGCCAGGACCACAATCGGGATGATGATAAAGAAGGCGAGGATGATGAGGGTGACCTCACCTATGGTAAATATCAGCTGTTCCCAGAATCCGGCGCCGGGGATGGTCGGGGTGGGGAGATATTCTATAGACATGGGTGGATGATGGGTGAATTTTCCGAATCTGCTCTTTTCAGAGGCGCCGTGCGCCCTGTTCCGTTATGATGGCGGTCACGAGGCCGAGCGGGGTGGCATCGAAGGCGTAGTTTCTGGCCCTGACGCCATCCGGCATCAGCTTCCTCCCGCCGCATGCTGCAAGCTCCTCGCGGGCGCGTTCTTCAACCGTGATATCGGCCTCCGAGTGCTGCAGGTCCAACGTAGAATACGGCGCTGCTACGTAAAAAGGAATGTCATGGTGGCAGGCGCAGACCGCGTGCATGTAGGTCCCGACCTTATTGAAGACCACATCGCGGGTGATGCGGTCTGCCCCGACGAAGACCGCGTCAATCACCTTCTTTCGCATCAGGTATGCCGCGGTGCTGTCGGTGATCGTCTCCACGTCTATCCCGTCGCGGGCGAGTTCAAAGGCGGTCAGCCGCGATCCCTGGTGGAGGGGCCGGGTCTCGCAGGAGATCACCTTCACCTCCTTGCCCATCTGCACGGCCGAACGTACGACACCAAGCGCCGTCCCCCATTCCACGCATGCAAGCGCGCCTGCGTTGCAGTGGGTAAGGACCGTACAGCTGTCCGGGAGGAGTGCCGCCCCGTGCTCCCCGATGGCATGGCAGAGGCGGACCTCCTCCTCCTCTGTTGCCCGGGCCTCTTCGAGCGCCCGCTCTGCTGCCGCCCCCGGTGCCTCTTCCCGGTCAAGAGCGGCAAGCACCCGCCGGATGCCCCATCCCAGGTTCACCGCGGTCGGGCGGGTGGCCTGCAGCATCGCAGCGTCCCGGTGGACGAGGTCCATGAATGCCCCGGGGGGAGCGTGCCGGTGCGACCGTGCAGAGAGGGCGACACCATAGGCCCCCGCCACCCCGAGCGCCGGGGCCCCGCGGACCTCAAGCCGGCGGATGGCGGTTGCAAGGCGTTCGACGTCCGTCGTTGCGATGATCTCGCAGCGTTCCGGCAGGAGTGTCTGCTCGATGAACCTGAGGCATTCCCCCCCTTCGTCCCAGGTGATCGTCCGGTCAGCTGTCGTCTCCGTCTGCATGAGGGATCACCCGGCTGAAATTGCATCCCGGAATGCCCGCATGGCCGCCGCTTCACCCTGGGTAACGCTGTCGGGAACATCTTTCGGGGCGACCGCCGTGCCGGCGATGTAAATCCCGGGTTTGATCGTGGTCACCGGGCCGAGTTTGGGGTCATCGGGCTGGTAAAAGCCATAATCATCCACAAAGATGCCGACCATTGCCGCAACCTCGTCTGCGCCGGTCGCCGGTTCCATGCCGACGGAGAGGACCACCAGGTCGGGAGTCAGGACCTCGTACTCTGCAGTCTCGGAATTCTCGACGGGAACTTCCATCCCGGTCCTTGTGCGGATGACTTCACCCGGCATGCCCCGCAGAAACCGGATGCCCATCCCTTTCGCCCGTTCGTAGTACTCCTCGTAGCCCTTCCCGTAGGCGCGGATGTCGATATAGCAGATGGTGACCTCGATGGATGGGTTCTTCTCCTTGATGAGGATGGCATTTTTAATCGCATACATGCAGCAGACGCCTGAACAGTAGCCGTGCCGGATGGTCATGTCGCGTGAGCCGACACACTGGATGAAGAGGATGCTCCCCGGGGTCGTGCCGTCCGAGATTTTCCGGAGTTTTCCGCCGGTCGGTCCGCTTGCATTGATCATCCGTTCGAACTCGAGGCTGGTGATCACATCCGGGTACCTCAAATAGCCGAACTGGCCCTTGATCTGCGGATCAAACGTCCTGAAACCCGTTGCAATGATGATGCTTGCAACATGGAGGGTGGATTCCTGCGCCTCCTCCATCCTGAGGACGGCGTCCTTGCCGCAGACATCGAAGCAGAGGCCGCAGTCGATGCAGTGCACCGCATCGCGGACGACCACATCGGGAACGATCTGGGGGTGGGGTTTGTAGATGGCCTTTCGTACCCCGATGCCTGCGTCGAATTCGTTATAGACCTCGACCGGGCAGACCTCGATGCAGTCCCCGCAGCCGTTGCATTCGGTCTCGTCGACATAGCGGGGATGGCGGAGGATGGTGACGGTGAAGTCCCCCGCCTCACCCTCGATGGACGTCACCTCCGAGAGCGTATGGAGGATGATATTCGGGTTTCGCGCGACATCGACCATCTTCGGCGAGAGGATGCACATCGAACAGTCGTTGGTGGGAAACGTCTTGTCCAGCTGCGCCATATGCCCCCCGATGGTGGGCTGGCGCTCGATGAGGTGCACCCTGATGCCGTGGTTTGCAACATCGAGGGCCGCCTGAATGCCGGCGACACCGCCGCCGATCACCGCGACTTCAGCCATGGAAGGTCTCCCTCCCGAGAGCGACATATACGTGGGCATTTCGCACGATACTCCCGGCCTGTTCGTCGGTGACCTCGCGGACGACTTTGCCGGGCACTCCCATCACGAGGGAACGGGGGGGGATCACTCTCCCCTCGGTTACCACGGCGCCTGCCGCGATGATAGAATCATCGCCGATGACGGCATTGTTCATGACAATCGCGCCCATCCCGACGATCACCCGGTTGCCGATCGTCGCACCGTGCACGATCGCGCCATGGCCCACCGATACGTCCTCTCCGATAACGACCGGGGAGGCGGGGGTATTGTGGACGACCGCATTGTCCTGAATATTGCTGCCCCTCCCGATACTGATGGAGTCCCTGTCAGCCCTGATAACGGCCCCGTACCAGATACTGACGTCCACGGCGATCGAAACATCGCCGGTGACCGTTGCATTATCCGCGATGAATGCAGAGATGCCGGCGGGAGTATCGCTATTCATAATAGGTACAACGTTTAACCTCAATTTCCAATGAATATTATGGTAGGGGGCACATTCAGCCCGCTCCACGACGGCCACAAGAAGCTGATCGCCCGTTCGTTCGAACTCGCGGGAGAGGGGGGGCATGTGGTCGTCGGTCTCTCCTCGGATGCCTTTGCAGGGGCGAAAAACCACCCGATAACCCCGTTTGCCGAGCGCAGGCGCGCCCTGGAGTCATTCATACGCGCATCGGATTTTTCCGCGTCGTGGGAGATCGAACCGCTCAACGATAAATACGGGTCCACCCTGAACAGCGATTTTGATGCACTGGTGGTGAGCGAAGAGACCTACCCCGTGGGCCTGGAGATCAACCGCCTGCGAAAGGAGAAGGGGCGAAAAAAGGTGGATCTCTACCAGATCACCTGCGTCCTTGCCGAGGACGGGCGGTGGATCTCCAGCACAAGAATTCACCGTGGCGAGATCGATGAGCACGGCCGGGTCATCAGATGATGTGCTGGGCGTAGTCCGAACTGATGACCGTATCGCAGTAATGGCAGCGGAGGCCGTTGGGGGAGACCCCGAAGGCACTTTCAATTGGTTCGTTGGCGTTGCTGATGCATCCGGGGTTGGTGCACCGGATCACCCCTCTCAGATAGCGGGGGATTTCAACACCGATCTTTTCCACCACGAGGTAGTTCCGGATGATGTTGATCGTGGCATTCGGGGCGATGAGTGCGATCCGGTCCACCTCCTCTTTTGATAGTTCCCTGTTGCTGACCTTGACGATGTCCTTGAGTCCGCCGGTTCCTGCGATGCGGGTATCGACGTTGGTGGCGATCGAGAGTTTTTCTCCCGTCGTCCCGGTGATCCCGAGTATCCGGAGCACGGTAAGGGCCTCGCCATGGGTGATGTGGTCGATGACCGTGCCGTCCCGGATAGGCCGGATGAGGAGTGCCTTCGGTTCCTCCGGCATGTCAGATCACCTCCTCGAGCATCGCCATCCTGACAGGGACCCCGTTTCGTGCCTGTTCAAAGTATTTCGCACAGGGAAGGGCATCCACCCGTGGGTCGATCTCGCTCGCCCGCGGGAGGGGGTGCAGGACGATCATTTGCTCTTTTCTGTTTTCGAGGAGTTCGGGAGTGATGCGGTAGCTCTCGGCGACATTGTAGTAGGACGCCGCGTCGGGGAACCGTTCACGCTGTATTCTCGTTGCGTAGAGGACATCGAGGTCGTTGATGACATCCGTTATATCGTCATGCTCCACGACCTCGCATCCGCGGTCCAGGAGTTCGTCCTTCAGGGAGGTGGGCATTTCGAGCGTCTCCGGGGCGATGGTGTGGATGGTCAGGTCATAGTTGGAGAGTGCATAGGCAAGGGAATGGGTGGTCCGCCCATACCTGAGGTCCCCGAGGAGGCCGACATCGATCCCCTCGAGCGGCATCGACTGGCGGATGGTGTAGAGGTCCAGCAGCGTCTGCGAAGGGTGCTGGCCCGCCCCGTCCCCGGCATTGATGACGGGGACCGAGGCAAACTCTGCCGCAAGGCGTGCTGCACCCTCCTTCGGGTGGCGGAGCACGATGACATCCACGTAACTGCTGACCACCCTGACGGTGTCCGCGAGGGTCTCCCCTTTGGAGATGGAGCTCCCCTCGACACTGTCGACGCAGATGGACGAACCCCCCAGCCGCGCCACCGCAGAGGCAAAGGACATCCGTGTCCGGGTACTCGGCTCAAAGAAGAGAAGCGCGACCTGTCTGCCGTTCAGGGAAGTGAACGGTCCGGGGTCCTGGTCAATCGCCTGTGCCTTGTCGAGGAGCTCGTCGATCTCCGCGCGTTCAAAATCCTTAATCGAGATAATATGGTACATTGCCCGTAGTCCTCCTCAAATGAACGATGTCCCGGAAAAAAAATCCTGCGGCACGGGACCTGGAAATGCCACATTTGCCGGCAGGAAACGTCATGGAGAGTACTAGGCAACGGGACGTAATAGAAGTATCCCGCCGCCCCGGAAAAGAGGGGATCTTTAGTCCCGGACGTCTTCCGTGGACCGGATGTCGGCCGTGGTGCGCTCGTAGATGAGCGCTCCTCCGAGTGCCAGCGCCGAGAGGGGGAGAGCAATGACCAGCGGGTCGACGACCTGCCATGGCATCCCCAGAAGGGCATCGGTACCGAAGAGCAGTTTTGAGATGCCGAGCGGGGCGGACTCCTTCAGGTGCACGAAGGCGGTCCATAAAAACCACATGCCTGCCCCGGTAATCAGGCTCACCTTCGCCGCAAACGCAGAGGGGCGTTTGCTGTACAGCCCGTGGGTGAACGCCGGCAGGTACGCTGCCGCGCAGAGGCCCATGAACATGGCGGTCGCACGGGCGATGATGCTCCCCGGGAGGATGTAGGCGATGACGGCGCTGATGATGATCATTCCAATGGTGCCCGCCTGGATGGTCCGCATCGAGGGGGTGGCGTTCAGGTAGGTCCCGACCATGTCATAGCCGATGGCCGACCCCATCGTATGGTAGAGCGAACTCAAGGTCGACATCGCAGCGGCGAGGAGGGCGAGCATGAAGATGATGATGAAGGCATCCGGCATCGCCGAGTTGATGTAGAGCGGGATCACCGAGTCCACGTTGCCGCCCGCCGCCTCGACGGCGATCATCCCCGTCGTCTCCACGAACCAGACGTTGGTAAGGGGCCCCACCGTAAAGGCGACGCCGGTCATCATCAGGACGAAGATGCCCCCGACGAGGACCGCACGGTTCAGCGCCCGGTTATCGCGCACCGTCATGAACCTCACCGCAAGCTGGGGCTGGGCGAGGACACCGATGCCGACGCCGAGGACGAGCGTGGTGATCATTACCAGCCAGATGGACGAGAAGAGATCCGGCATTGCCGTCCACCCGTTATGTCCTGCGGCCGCAAGCCCTGCCGGGACCATGGAGGCGAGCCCCTCGAGTGCGGTGTGCGCCTCGACGACGCCGCCGAGATAGATGTAGGTGAGCAGGAGGAGGATGGTCATGCCGATGAACATGATCCCTCCCTGGAGGGCGTCGGTATACATGACGGCGATAAGGCCGCCGAGGATCACGTAGCAGGCGACGATGACCGCAAACCCGAGGAGCGCCATGTCATAGGGGACGGCAAGGGTGGATTCGATGAACCGGGCCCCGCCGATGAGGATTGCCGCGGTATAGAGGGGCATTCCCCCGATGATGACGATAGCGCAGGCGTAGCGCATGAACCGTGAGTCATAGATGCGGCCCATCAGGTCCGGGAAGGTGACGGCGCCCGTCCTCTGGCCGATCTCGCGGGTCTTTCTGCCGTAGATGACGAAAGCGATGAAGACACCGACGGCGATGCAGAGGACCGTCAGCCAGACAAGCCCCATGCCGAGCTGGGCGGAGATGCCCCCGAAGCCGATGATGGCAGAGGTGCTGATGAAGGTGGCTCCGTAGGAGAGGGCGAGCACAAGGGGATGTATCTTTCTGCCGGCAACCAGGAAATCTTCCTGTTCCTTCGTGCGGCGGTAGCCCAGGTAGCCGAGCCCGATGACGGCGGCGAGATAGATGACGGTGACCAGTGCGAGGGTGACGGTGTCAACTGCCATTTTCGTCCGCCCCCTCGCGGTTCCACATGAGTATGCCGTAGACTATACATGCAACGGTCCAGCCGAGGGCCAGACCGTATCCTATCCAGATCTGTGGGTCAGAAATTCCGAGCATGAAAAAACCTCACGGTCTTTGGGGGTGTGACATTACGGGGGAACCGGCGCTTATCGTCGGCTCCCTATCTAAAGAAGAAGGCAAAAACGGTGAAAAGGCGGGGTGCTTCCCCTGTGTAATGCATGCCTTTTCCTGTCATATCCAAAGTACCTAATCTTGAGTGGGATGTATGGTATTTATACATTTCGTATCCTGATTTCGGTGAAATCCGTCTCCCTGCTCTGGCTGGTACGGATCAAAATGGGGGCCGGTGCAAAACGGCCCTTTTAGTTCTTTCGTGCGATGGTGATGTAGCCGGTATGGCCCACCCTAGTGGAGGGGCGGGTGCCGCGTTCGCTGCGCGTCAGTTCACGGGCAAGGATCTCGTGGCACACCACTTCCGCGAAGAGTTCGCGTGCCGTATCCATCACCGTGAACGTCTGTTCCAGAAACGGGGTGTAACAGGCAAGGTATCCGCCGGGGCTCAGGAGGCGGTGGGCATGCCGGACATGCTCCGCCGTGATGTGGAGATCGAAATGGACGATATCATAGGCGCCTTCTGCGCAAAGGACGTCCCCTGTCACCACCTCGACGTTTTCCAGCCCCGCATCGGCAATATTCTTCCTGCACCGCTCCGCAAAGTCCTCCCGCACCTCATAGGTCGTCACGTGCCCGGCAATCCCCCCGTAGAAGATGGCCGCGACCCCGGACCCGGTGCCGGCATCGAGGATCCGGTCGCGCCGGTTCATACCGGTCATGGCGCAGACGATGCCGATGTCCTTGGGCATCATCGGGGCGCCCGTGCGCCGGGCGTGGCAGAAGAAGTCGGTGGGCCGCGGAATCCTGATGAAAAAAGGCGTCCCGAGGTGCGAGGCGATCGTCTCCCCCCCCGCCATCCCCGGCAGGAGCGAGAGGTCGATCATTCCCTTGTCGGTGCTGAGTTTGCCCTTGCCTGCGGTCACGTAGTATTCCTTTCCTTCGTGAATGAGGATGACCCTGTCCTGAGTGTGAATCATGCGCTGGTCAGTCTGATGATTGCATCGGCAATCTCGCCGTTTGATTCTTTGAGAGCCGCACGCGCCTCGTCCGGCGTGACCTGCGCCTGTTCGGCGACGAGCATCACATCCTCGTCGGGGATCGCCACTTCCTTCGGTTCGAACCGGGGTTCGCCCTGGAGCTGGTAGGTGGTGCTCCCCTGCATCGTCGTCATCACGACCTCGGCCGGTTCGAAGATATAGTTGCCTTCACTCGTGTGGACGACGACCCGCTCGACCCCCTCGATGTTCTCCATCTTCATGCCGAGCTGTTTCATCATCTGCTTCATCTTTTTCGGGTTCATTCCTGGCATCATGTCAGACTAACCTTCCTGAACGTACCTGTACTGCTACACCGTAATTAAATGCCACCATCTCGCTTCCGCAGAGAACGGCGCTGCCGGTCGCAATCAGGGTATCGTCCGGTAAAACTACGAGAACTTCATCCCCTGCAAGGATGCCTTCGTCGGCAGAGAGGACGTGTTTTGCCATCGCGTTTTTTCCTTTTCCGACAAAGGGGGCGACATCTTCCAGGACGGTGACGCGGTATGCCGGCGGGGGAAGAAACGTCCACAGGCGTTCGGCTCCTTCGATGGAGAGGGTGAGTCTCCCGTCGGACGCCCTGACGGTGGCAAGGCGGGTTCCATCAAGGAGGATATACCGGATTCGTCTGGTCGTGGAGTACTGGAACCCTGCGCTCTCCGGAAAGAGCGCCTCCCCTGCACCGCTGCCGAACTGGTAGTCGGCGATGGTCCGGGCCCGTCTAAGCGAACTGGCCTGCAATGATTCTGTTGACACGATGGGCAAACTCCTTTTCAGCACTCGTGGGAATATATGCTCCTGCAGCTATCTTATGCCCTCCGCCCCCGCCGCCGACTTCTTCGGAAGCCCGGGTCAGCGCCGCCTGGAGATCCACGCCGCGCTTTACCATCCGTTCGTTGGTGCGCATGGATATCTTGACCAGTTCAGGGTCGTCGTTGAGGTAGCTGAGGACCATGATCGGTTTCTCCCAGTCCAGTTTGGACAGCGCCATCCCCGCCCCGATGCCCACAATCGTATCGGGGAACCGGTCGCCGGTGTGGATGAACTGGATATGCGTCAGTTCGGTCGTCCCGGTGTCGAGGATGTACTCCATCATCTCGCGGATGATGGTCCGGTGGTGCCGCAGCATCCGCTCCCCGTCCCGAAGCATCTGCCCGCGGTCACCGAGGCAGATGGCGCTGCCGATGCGCGGTTCGGCCCACCTGCCGCAGGCGTTGAGCATGGTCGCATATTCGGAGGCATTGCGCAGCGGCGTTCCGAAGGTCTCCTCCGGGAAGATGTACTGTTCGGTGAAGAGGCGCGAGGGGTCCTCACCGGTGGCAAGCATCTGCTCGGCGAGCGCGTTCATCACGATGCCTTTCTCCTCCGCCGTATACTCCTCCCATACGCGCCATGTCCCGGCGGGGTTTCTCTGGCGGATGCCGATTTTGTCCAAAAACTCCTCCGCCTTCTTCTCGTTGCCGGAGATTCCCGGGATGAACGGGTCGTCGCTGTAGGAGAGGCAGACCTTCACGGGGCGCGTCGAGATGCCATAGCAGTTGAGCTCACGGCCGCGTATCTCGACGGTGCCGAATTCCGCCCCGTCACCGGCGATGCTGCGGGCGGGGCCGACAAGGCCGCAGTGTTCCCGTGCCATCATGTCACCTACATTGCCGATAACCGCAAGCTTTGCAAGCATCCCGAGGGACGGGTTGCCGGCGTCCATGTGGCGGGCGACGAGATAGGCCATGCCGGCAGCGGAGAAGTAGCCGAGCCCGTGTTGCTGGGCGTTTGCCTGCAGGTAGGGGGTATCGGTATTCTGCGGGACGTGGTGGTCGATGATGACGACCTCCTCTTCACCAAGCCCCCGCTCTTCCAGGAGATCCTGCTGGCCGGCGCCGAGATCGACAAAGACCTTGAGGCTGTCGTCATCAGGGACGTATTTCATCGTCATCGGCTCCAGCTGGCGGACAAAGACGCTCCGTGCTGGAATGCCGTAACTCCTGACCGCCTGCATCATAATTGCTTCACTGGTGATGCCGTCGGCATCGATATGGGATATGACCGTCACCCTTTCGGCGTCACGGATGCGGCCTGCCACCCTGCGAATATCTTCTTCCGGTCCCATGGGCATTTCCTGCAAAGAGATGGGCCCCCACTCCTGATGAAGCCGCGTGCCGTGGTACCTGAATGTTAATGAAGGGGCAGGGAGGAATCTGAATACAGGAGAGTGCAGGTGAGGATGAGGGGATTTCAGGAATTCTGTGAGACGGGCGTCATATCAGCCCGGCGTATGCGTGCGGTCGATGGAAATGCCCTGGCGCTGGGCGTCTCGGCCCTCCAGATGATGGAGAGTGCCGGGTCCGGGCTTGCACAGGCGGCCCGCAATTTTGACCCGGAACGTGTCCTTGTCCTGTGCGGCAGGGGAAACAACGGCGGCGACGGGTGCGTCGCCGCGAGGCACCTGCACCGGGAGTGTGAAGTCACCGTACTGATCTGTGGTGGGCCGATCGCCACCGCCGAGGCAGAGCAGAACCGCTCCGTCCTTGCGTCCTGCGGTGTGCGGGTCATCGAGACCCCCTGTGCAGAGGACCTGCTCTCCTGCCATGACCTCTTTGAGCATGCGGACCTCATCATCGATGCGATGCTCGGCACCGGGTCTGCAGGGGCGCTGCGCGAGCCGTATGCGACCGCCGCTGCAATGGCGAACCGGAGTCCTGCACCGGTCCTCAGCGCGGATGTCCCGACGGCAGGCATCGTACCCGACCGCATATGCGCCTTTCACCGGGCAAAGTCTGAGGGGGCGACGGTCATCGACATCGGCATCCCTCTCGAGGCGGAGTGCTGCACCGGGCCGGGGGACCTGGAGCTTACCCCCGTCAGGGACGCCGGTGCGCACAAGGGCGCCGGGGGCGAGGTGCTCGTCATCGGCGGCGGCCCCTACCAGGGTGCGCCGTATCTTGCCGGGATGGCGGCGCTGCGCGGGGGGGCCGATATCGTCCGTATCGCCACGCCCCATCTCCTTACCTGCCCGGATGTCATCGTCGAACGCCTGAAGGGCGAGGTGATAGGGGATGAGCACATTGCCCGCCTCACCGGCCTTGCAGCGCAGGCGGACGTAGTGGTCCTCGGCTGCGGTCTCGGGGTCCGCAGCCACGCGGTGATGATGGCAGTGGCTCCCGCCTGCAGAAAAGCGGTCGTTGATGCCGATGCCCTCAGGCAGCCGCTTCCGGTGGCGAAGGATACCATCTATACTCCGCATGCGGGGGAGTTTGCCCGGATGTTCGGCACGCCGCTCCCGGATGACATCCGTGAACGGGCACGGGCGGTCCGCCGTCAGGCGGGACCGGGGGTCATTCTCGCGAAGGGGAGGGTGGATATCATCTCCGATGGCGGGCGGGTCCGGTTCAACAGGACCGGGTCCCCCGCCATGACCGTCGGGGGCACGGGCGATGTTCTTGCGGGCCTCGTGGCGGGCCTCTTCTGCCGGCTGGATGCCTTTGATGCCGCCTGTCTCGGGGCGTATGTCAACGGCTGTGCAGGGGCTGCCTGTGCACCCGGGGGCGGCGGGATGACGGCAACCGACCTGCTCCGCGCCATCCCGTCCGTTCTGTACGGCAGATGAATATTTCTTTAGTGCACCGGGGAGAATAGATATGCATGCATGATGCAGGCGGCAGCCGTCTGCACCGCAGGGGGAGGAGGACTATGTATGTGCCCTGAATTTTCACACATCAAAGACGACAAGGTCTATATGGTGGACGTAACGGCGAAGGCGGACGTCAACCGGACGGCAACGGCACGGGGGAGAATCTACCTGAAAGAAGAGACGCTTCGTGCGATTCGCGAGGGGGAGGCCGTGAAAGGCAATGTCCTCGCAACAGCCCGGGTGGCGGGAGTCATGGCGGTCAAGAACACCCCCTCGCTCATCCCGATGTGCCATCCCCTGCCGGTCGGCGGGGTGGAGGTGGACTTTGTCCATGGCGAAGGGTTCATCGAGGCGACCGTCACGGTCCGGACCTACGGGAAGACCGGCATCGAGATGGAGGCCCTGACCGGGGTGAGCGTTGCCCTTCTTACGATATGGGACATGGTCAAATCGGCGGAGAAGGATGAGCACGGCCAGTACCCCTCGACCCGTATCGACGGCATCGAAGTCACGGAGAAACGGAAGGGGTAAGCGAGGGCGATCGTGCCTACCCTGCTATTTTTATATCTTTACCGCTAAAATATACGAACCACTGGACGGATGTCCACTGGAACAAAGGGATGTGGCCCCCGGTTACGTGGGCTGAACCTTCATGGTGAATCAACCAATGGCAAAATCAATGTACAGTTATGTTCGTGAGGCATGGAAGAAGCCTGACGAGACTGAAGTGAAAGCACTTCTCTGGAACAGAATGCAGCAGTGGCGCCGGGAAGGCAGTGTCGTGCGTGTCGAGCGCCCGACCCGTATCGACCGCGCACGCACCCTTGGATACCGTGCCAAACAGGGCATCATCGTTGCCCGTGTGAAGGTACGCCGTGGTGGCCGCCGGAAGTCACGCTACATCCGCGGTCGCAGAACCGCCAGGATGGGCATGAGCCGCATCACCCCCGGAAAGAGTATCCAGCGGATTGCAGAGGAGCGTGCATCGCGCAAGTTCGTGAATATGGAAGTTCTCAACTCGTACTGGGTCGGCGAAGACGGCCGCTCGAAGTACTATGAGGTGATCCTCGTGGACGGCCACCACCCGGCGATCAAAAACGACCGCCACCTCGGGTGGATGTCTGACCCGAAACAGCGCGGTCGTGCAGAACGCGGCCGTACCAGCGCAGGCAGGAAGGGACGAGGCATGCGCAGGCGCGGGAAGGGTACCGAGCACACCCGCCCGAGCATTCGCTCCAATGCCAACAAGGGGAAATAACCCCTTTTACATTTTTCCAGCAACCGCCGGGAAGCGGCGGCGATTCCCGGTATAAGGCGGCTGCAGGAGCATCTGCCGCAGGAGTCTGGTGACCTATGTTCTCTACTGACGCAACAATCCACCCGTATCCGGCCGGTGACACGTCCCTGAGGCGTTTTGCAGTTGAACTGAAGAGCCTTGGCTATGACAGCGCCGTTGCCACCGGCATCGGGGAGAGATGCGAATATGGCGGCATCGTCTTTCTCAAGGGCACTGTCGTCCCCGGTGCTTCGATGAAGGAGGTGATCGCGGCCATCCGGGAGGACCGGGGTTCGTCGGATGTGATCATGGTCTGTGCCGGGGATGCCGCGTTCAACCGGGCGGTGCTCACCTATCCGGGGGTGCAGATCCTCAAGGGGGTTCATGCCATTCACCGGAACGGCTTTGATCATGTGGCGGCCCGGTCGGCGGCGGACCGTGGCGTTGCGGTGGATATCGACCTCTCGGCGATGACCTGCCTCAGGGGGGTGCGGCGCCAGCGTGCGATGGAACGGCTTACGGATGTCGTCCGCCTCTCCCGGAAGTACGGGTTTGCCCTGACGGTCTCCTCGGGGGCGCATTCGCTCCCTGGCCTGCGGTCCACGAGGGCCGCCTCCCATCTTCTCGCCCTCATCGGGCTGGACGCCCCCGGGGTTGCAGCTGCG
>OMKS01000187.1_pt1 | contig 55796 bp, 52 predicted proteins | sample 1674721 | NCBI WGS metagenome assembly OMKS01 (sample SAMN06264996, study PRJEB25208) | sediment metagenome | isolation source: hot spring sediment | place: USA: California | collected 2014-09-02 | reverse complement strand
CTAGTACGGTCTCGTGGGCTCGGAGATGTGTATAAGAGACAGGTTATATGTCTGGAGAGTATTCAATAGGTGTGCCAAGAAATGATCACCACATCGAATCCATGACCGAAAACATCCAGTCCGACCGGAGAGCCCTGGTACACGGAGCCATGAGCGAACCTTTTTCATGGAGATACTATCCCTCGAAACAGCGAGGCTCTTTCATGGGGGCCGCATTCACAGGGGCCTCATTCAGAACTCGCTGACCCTCTCATTCCCGGATGATTCTCCAGGTGCCTGCTCAGCATTGAAAACATCCGCTGGGCACTTGTAACGTATTGTAAAAAAATCGGAAAGCGTGCATGATGTGTATCAAACGTGGTACAGGGTTATGTCATGTCACAATGGTTTGCGAGCCATGGGTACAAGGGAGCACAGTGTACACGGGGATTCACGAACCATGGAAGTTTCCTTCTTGTACCACCCCCTACGTGCGGTATTGCCACGATGCGCCGATGCAACGGTGAAGAATCCTCGACGAACCCCATTCCCTGAGGGCGCCACGGAACATTCTGTGCTTTTCTTCGGAGGTATTCAATCGCTCGAAGGATCTGCGGGTCGTTATACGGCGAGACCACCTAGTCCGTATAGGATATCTGGTACTTCTTCATCTTCTTGTACAGGAGCGTTCTGTGAATGCCGAGTTTCCTTGCCGCATCCGACTTGTTTCTGGTTTCTTTGAGTGCCTTGATAATGGCCTTCTTCTCCGCATTGAACTGCTCATCTCTCAGGAAAAAGATCGGAGGCTCCGGGATTCTCTCACGGGTTCTCCGCAGATGGAATGGGAGGTCTGAAGCGAGGATGGTGTCTCCCTCCAGGGATGACAGTGCACGCTCCAGCACATTGACGAGCTCGCGCACATTTCCTGGCCAGTCGTACGACACGAGGATCTTTTCCGCATCGGGGTCGACGGTCACCTCCGAAAATGTGGCTTCCTGCGCCATCTTTTCCAGGAGATGACCGGCCAGGGGAAGAATGTCTTCCCTGCGCTCCCTCAAGGGCGGTATGTGCAGATGGATCACGTTCAGGCGGTAGAAGAGATCAGTGCGGAACTTTTCCTGGGATATGAGGTCGTCGAGATTCTTATTGGTGGCAGCAATGACACGGAAATCCGAACGGATGATCCGTGTGCCACCAAGGCGCTCGAAGTCTTTTTCCTCAAGGACCCTGAGCAGTTTTGGCTGCATCTCCAGAGGCATGTCACCGATCTCGTCGAGAAAGAGCGTGCCTCGATTGGCGATCTCGAACTTGCCGGGCTTGCCTTCTGCCTTGGCACCGGTGAACGCGCCTCGTTCGTACCCGAACAGTTCGCTCTCGATCAGATCCTTGGGAATCGCGGCGCAGTTGATCCGCACAAAGGGATAGAGCCGTCGACAGCTCGCATGGTGGATTGCCTGGGAAAAGAGTTCCTTCCCGGTCCCGCTCTCTCCCGTGATGAGCACGGGGAAGTTGTTTGCAGTTGCCTTGAGGGCATCTTTCTTGAGGTTCTGAATTGCCTTGGAGCTGCCGATGATGCTCTCGAGTGTGTATTTCGTCGAGCGCAGGTTCATGAGTTCCTGCTCGTAAAATTTTATCTTCGATTCCAGATGTGAGAGTTTTTTTGCGAGCTTTCCCAGGTCCCGCACATCCTTGAACATGACATGACCGAATACCGCGATGACCTTCCCGTTTTTTCTCAAGGGGATGCGCTGGACGATCATGTCCTGGCCTTTGATGCGCTGCACCTGGTTGATTTCAGGGATGCCGGTTTTCCCCACGATGTGCATGCGCGAATTTTCCACGGCTTCGGTGCAGTGTTTCCCGATCTGCTGCTCCGGATCCATGCCGAGAAATTCACCGTAGGGTTTGTTGAAGAGCAGGATGTAGCCATCTGCATCAGTGACCATGATCCCGTTGTAGAAATTGTCGAATACGAGCTTGAAGAGTTCGAGCTGATCGAGCAGCAGGGATGCCTCTTCCTGAGAGGGGATTCCTGAAAGAGACGGCTTGTCAGAAAGAATGCGCGGACGATTCTTCACTACCCCCTACCCCTTACACCTTACCCTAGTAAATGTGTATCAAACTGTCAACATGTATCTGATCAGATACATTCCGCAGCGTAACACGTCTTGTTGTTTTGACACCTCTCTTTCATGTTCTGCAGCCCCACAATGTCGTCTTATGGTGGTTCTGTATAGCATTTATCAGGACCGAGAAAGCGCCGTCAGAGGGTCTCCCCTCTTGAAAATGTGGCTCAATCCCACATGATACCACGAAGGTGTGACTCCTGGATGGGCAATGCAGCGTTTCCGGATTGGTCTGATACTTGCTTTTCCTTTTTTCAATACAGGAGTAGGATCGTGCCAGTGGCCCTGGCACGGACATTGGCGTTGAGATTTTGATTCACTGATGTGGGGAGTTCTTTCCAGGGCAACGAAGTCTCTGCGCGACGGGTAGTTTGCAGGTCAAAAAACCAAGGAGGTAGTCGTTATGAAAAAAACCGGTTTTCTTATAGGGATGATCGCAGTCCTGAGCATGTGTTTCCTGATCGCCTCACCTGCCAGTGCCAAGGAGCGATGGAGAATGACATCCACATGGCCTCCCTCAATCGACTTCATCGATGTGGACAAGGCCTTTGTCGAGAAAGTCAACCATCTCTGCGGTGACAAGCTCGAGATCAAGTTCTTCTCGGGTGGAAGCCTCATGCCGTCTTACGAGGTGTTCGATGCAGTGGGCAAGGGTACCATCCAGGCCTCCGGCGACTGGCCGAACTACTGGGCTGGGAAAGACACCGTATTCGATACTCTGGGATCCTTTCCCATGGGGCTCACGCCCATCGACTACATGGTGTGGTACTACCATGGCGGCGGCAAGGCCATCTATGACGAGGCGTATGGCAAGTTCAACATGATGTATTTCGTCTACGGGGTCACCACCATGGAGTGCGGCCTGCGGAGCAACAAGCCCATCAACTCCCTGGCAGACCTCAAAGGCATGAAGATCCGCATGTCCGGCATGCACCAGGGCAAACTCCTCCAGGATCTCGGGGCCGCTCAGACAGCCATGTCCGGCCAGGAGATCTACCAGGCCCTGCAGAAGGGCGTGGTGGATGCAGCCGAGTTTTCCAGCCCGTCAACTGACTGGGGTATGGGCTTTCAGGAGGTGACCAAGTACTGGGCAGCACCTGGCTGGCACCAGCCCGCATCGGTCCTGGGCGTCATGATCAACAAGAAGGCATGGGAGAAGCTCGATGCTGAAACCCAGAGGAACATCGAGATCGCTGCACAGGCAAATGCCATGGAGCAGACCACGAAACTCTTCTACCAGGCCATCGAATACACCCAGAAGTTCATCGACAAGGGAATCACCATCACCACCTACAGCCAGGAGGACCTGGATACCATCGAGAAGCTCATCAAACCGCACACCGAGGCATCCGCAGCAGCGAATCCGCTCTTCAAGAAATCCATGAAATCCCAGGTGGAATACCGGAAGGCCTTTGCGAAATGGCGCGAAATGGAGGGACCCTTCAGCTTCGGGTTCAACCCCAAGATCTATCCTGAACTCGACTGACAGGAAAGATAACACCTACGAGACGGAGGGGGTATCCTCCTCCGTCCTGCACCCTTGATTTGTACAAGGTTGCACGTAGCATATTCTATGCACGTCATCCGGTGTTAGCAGCATTGAGTCTTTGTATTTTCATCAAAAAAGGGGAATCCAGCAGGACAAGACGTTTCACCACTGACAGCAGGAGAATCAAGCACAGGCAACAGTTAACACAGGAGGTGGTAAGAGGTGAAATCATTGGTCAAAGTTATCGATTCAATCAGCGAGTGGACGGGCAGGATCTTCGGCTGGGTCATTGTGCCGCTGGTGCTCCTGACGGTCATGGAGGTCATCCTCCGAAGGTTCCTGAACGCGCCAACGATCTGGAGCTTCGAGGTGCTCAAGCAGCTCTTTGCCCTGCACTTCATGATCGTTGCCGCGTATGCCCTGCTCTACCGGTCCCACGTGGCAGTTGATGCGGTTACCATGCTGTTCTCGGAGAAAACAAAGGCAATTCTGGACATCATCACGTACTTCATCTTTTTCTTCCCGTTCTGCCTGGTGTGCATCTGGCAGGGATATTCTTTTGCAGCACGGTCCTGGGCCATGAAGGAAACCTCCTGGAGCGTGTTCGCACCTCCGCTCTACCCCATCAAGACCGTCATTATCATCACCTTCGCCCTCCTCGTACTCCAGGGGATATCCGAGGTGATCAAGCGGGTGTATCTCATAAAGGGGGTGAAGCTATGATGGACCTGAGCCCTGAACTCTTGACCGTTCTCATGTTTGCAGGCCTCCTCATCGGCCTGTTTCTTGGGCACCCGCTGGCATTCGTGCTCGGCGGTCTTGCCGTGATCTTTGGGTACATCGGCTGGGGGCCGTCGGTCTTCTATATCTTCATGAACCGCATCTGGGGGACCATGGACAACTACGTCCTGCTCGCCATACCGCTCTTCATCTTCATGGCCCAATTCCTCGACCGGTCAGGGGTGGCTGAAGACCTCTTCAGCGCTCTGCGCTACCTCATGGGGCAGACCCGCGGGGGAATCGGCCTGGCCGTGATCGGGGTCTCCACCGTGTTTGCCGCCTGTACCGGGATCATCGGGGCATCGGTGGTCACCATGGGACTCCTGGCACTGCCCATGATGAGGAAGTACGGCTATGACGAGAAGATCTCCTACGGTGCCATCTGCTCCGGTGGATCCCTGGGAATCCTGATCCCGCCAAGCATCATGCTCGTGGTCATGGCCAGCGAGGCCACCCTTTCTGTTGGAAAACTCTTTGCCGGTGCCGTGATCCCGGGTTTGATCCTGGCTTTCCTCTACATGCTCTATGTGGGCATCCGCTGCGTGATCAACCCTGAGCTCGGCCCCCCCATCAGCAAAGAGGAACGGGCATCGGTCACCAATTTCCAGGTGTTCAAGATGGTGATGAAATCCCTGGTCCCCCCTGCGATCCTGATCCTGGGTGTTCTGGGTTCCATCTTCTTCGGCATCGCCACCCCCACCGAGGCAGCAGGGGTCGGTGCTTTCCTGGCTTTCCTCATGGTGATCGGCTACAGGAGGTTCACCTGGAAGGGATTGTACCAGGCAGTCATGCAGACAGCCAAGTCCAACGCCATGGTCATCATCATTCTGTGCGGCGCCACCTGCTTCACCGGGGTGTTCCTCGGCATCGGCGGGGGTGATGTGGTCACGGATTTCGTCAACGGGCTTGGCCTTGGTAAGTGGGGGACCTTCTGGGTCATGCAGCTCATCGTCCTGGTGCTGGGCGCATTCCTCGACTGGATCGGGATCGTGCTCATCTGCTTCCCGCTCTTCCTGCCCATTGCTGCACAGCTCGGATTCGACCCCATCTGGTTCGTGATCTGCATGGCGGTCAACCTGCAGGCATCCTTCGTGACCCCGCCCTTCGGCTATGCCCTGTTCTACATAAAGGGTGTGGACCCGGACAACATCAACATCAGGGATGTCTACCTGGGGATTATTCCCTTCGTGTTCCTGATCGTTATCGGTCTTGCCATTGTTACGTATTTCCCCCAGACCGTGCTGTGGCTGGGCAGTTTCGTCGGTGACTAACCCTGGAGAGGTGAACCACAAGGGAGGTGAACCATGAAGCGATCATTGTTCAAACTGGGTTTTTCGTTCATGGTGCTCGTTGCAACAGGGATCTGTGCACCGGGCATGAGCGCCTCAGCGAATGAAGCCTACCACCTCGGGGTTGCCCTGGGTCTCTCCGGTCCGGGATCCCTGTACAGCCAGGAAGGGCTCAAGGGCACGGAACTCGCGGTGGAGGAGATCAATGCCCAGGGAGGGTTCCTTGGGAAACATCCGATTCAGCTTTTTGTGAGGGACACCCTCACCCAGCCCGATGCCGGGGCCAACAAGGTGAGGGAGCTTGTCCAGGAGGACCGGGTGCGCTGTGTGATCGGCACGTATTCCAGCGCGGTGGCCATTGCAATCAAGCCCGTCTGCAGGGAAAACCGCGTACTCCACATCGCGGCCATCAGCAATTCCGAAACCATTACCAAAGATGATTTCAGCCCGTACACGTTTTCCGTGGTGCCGAATTCATACATGCAGGCCAAGGCTGTTGCCCTGGCCGTGGAGGAGTTTTCCCGGGAAAAAGGATGGTCCCAGTATGTCACCCTTGCCTCTGACTACGAGTGGGGGCGCTCTACCCAGGAGAACTTCGTCGAGATTCTCAAGCAGATAGTACCTGAGATCAAACTCAAGGAGGAATTCTGGCCAGCCCTGGGTGAGACCGAGTTCTATCCTTACATCAGGAAGATGATCGTGGAAAAGCCGGACTTCATCTATGGGTCTCTTGCCTCCAAGGACAATGAGTACTGGCTCAACCAGGCAAAGACCTTCGGCCTGTTCGAACTCGTTCCCTATCAGGGGTCCCTCATCAGCGTCTCGGAGCTGATCGCCATGGGAGATCAGCTGCCCAGGGGGGTGATCGGCCTGACCCGAGCACCGTTCTTTGCCCACATGGACGAACCCATGATGAGCACCTTCGTGAAGAACTACCTGGGGAGACATGGACAGTATCCGAGCGACTGGGCCGTGCTGCACTACGATGCGGTCTATGCCCTGAAACAGGGGATCGAGAAGGCTGGCTCCATCGAGAGCCCTGATGTCAAGGATACGCTTTCGGGTTCAACCATCCGCACCACCAGGGGCATGCTCACCTTCCGCACGATTGACAACCAGCTCAACTGCCCATCCTACGTCGGTATGGTCGGGAAAGACCCAGCATACCCGTTCCCGATCTACAAGGACCTGGTGATCGTTCAGGGAGAGAAGTCCTGGAGGAGCGAGCGAGAGATCCAGGCCTCTCGTGACAAGAGGTAGATACCATCGTTTCCAACCTCCTTTCTTTAAGGATTCCCTACTGTGAATGCAGGACCTTCCCCGGTCCTGCACTTTTTTCTTGAAGAGATTGCACCACGTCAATAAGAAGGAGAGAGCATGACTGAACGAATAGAGCTTGAAAAAATTCTCTCTTCAGACGAGTGTTCTTTTATCGATGACTATGTCACATCCCTTGGCGAAGCCGAACTCCTCACATCCCTTTCCGGGATGCTGCAGGATCGTTTCTCTCTCAGACTCGACCTAGACCCGGACATCATCGGCGGGCTCATTCTCGACAGTTCGAACCTCCCAGGCAGTGCTTCTGCCGCGTGTCGCCCCAGAAGCGAACGCGAATGCGCTGCAATCGTCCGTGCCTGTTTTTCCGCGAAAATCCCTGTCACGGTTTCAGCCGGGAGATCGAACCTCACGGGCAGTGCCACCCCTGAAGGCGGGGTCCTCCTCTCCCTGGAACAGATGAAAACCCCGGAGGTTCGCGTCGATGTTGAAAAGATGACGGTACGATCACCGGTGGGTATCATCCTCGAGGACCTCAGGAAAGAGGTCCTGGAACAGAGCTCCAACACCCTTGTCTTTCCCGTCGATCCCACCAGCAGGACCGATGCCATGGTGGGCGGTTCCCTCGCGTGCAATGCATCCGGCTTTACCCCGGGTGACCCGGGTGCCATGAGAAACTGGGTCGAACAGCTCGATGTCCTGATGCCTGACGGACACATGATCCGGGCCCGCAGGGGACACTACCTCTCCAGGGATGGTGTCTTTATCCTGTCTCACGACGCTGCAGAGATCGTCCTTCCCATACCCCGGTATGCCAGGCCCGAGATCAAGAATGCCAGCGGGCCCTTTTCCTCTCCCGACGGGGTCATGGATTTCGTGGATCTCATCATCGGCAGCGAAGGGCTCTTCGGTATCGTCACCGCATGTGAGCTCAGGCTCGCAAGGCGTCCCCACGAATATCTCGATCTCTTTTTCTCACTCAAGGACGAGTCCCTGACCCTCGCTTTTCACGAGTATCTCCACGAGAAACTCTCGGGGAACTTCAGCGGCCTGAGTGCCTTCGAGTATTTCGGCGTCAACTGCAGGAAGTACATGGACCACGAGAGCAAGCTCTTTTCCGGGGATGACCAGGTGGGCATCTACCTGCAGGTTCCGCTATACGACCTCACCATCGACGATGCCGCCCAGCAGTGGTACGAGATCCTCACAGAAGCCCCCTGCATCATCGACGAAAACGCCATCAAGATGATGACCACGGACAAGGACCGGGCCATCTTCCTCGAGGCGCGCCACTCCATGCCGTCCCGCTCCCTCGAGGTGGTTCAGCGAAGGGGGACGTACACCATCATGACGGACACGGTGGTGCCCAGGGACCAGTTTGGAACGTTTCTGAACTACACCCACGAGCTGTTGAAGGATGAGGGGCTCGACTATCTGACCTTCGGGCACCTGGGAGACTGCCACTTGCACTTCATGATCCTGCCCGAGGCATCACAGCTCACGCGAGCCACCGAGGTTTACGAACTCATCATCGAAAAGTCCGCGGAACTCGGGGGGGTCTATTCCGGGGAACACGGCACGGGAAAGCGCAAGCGGGGTGATTTCCAGAAATGCTACGGTGCTTCTGCCCTCGAGCAGCTCTGTGCCACGAAGCGGGCCATCGACCCCCACTTCCTGCTCAACCGTGGCAATGTCATTCCCTGCCAGGCTCACGCAGCTGAAGCAGAGCCGTGATGGGGAGAAAGGGGCTGATCAGCCGCGGGCAGGTTCACAGAGGCTGTAGGGCATGTTTCTCAGGTGCCGGGTCGCCCTGTTCTTGGTGGTGAAGTCCTGGAAAGCCCGTCTGACCGCCTCTGGGGGAAGATCGAGCACTTTGGCGGTCTGCACCTCGTCCACTGCGTGCTCCCAGGCATACAAAAGGAGATCGAGCTTCTCGAAGGGGATGCGGAAAAAGAATTCCTGATCGCTCACCGGCAGGGAAAAGGTGTCCGGGCTCGGCACCCGCTCGATGATCTCCCCGGGAACATCTAGGTATCGGGCGATCTGGTAGATCTGATCCTTGTAGAGGTGAGCGATGGGCTCCGTATCGGTTCCTCCGTCTCCATACCTGCAGAAATCACCGAGCAGATACTCGGTTCGGTTTGTGGTTCCCGCAACGACCAGATTTCTCCGATCCGCCTCTGCATAGAGGTGGAGCATGCGGGCCCTGATCTTGATGTTTGCACTCGACGTGATGAACCTGAAGCCTTCGGTGCTCAGTCTTTTTTTGCTGATGCTTCCGTCAGGAAGCTGCACCTGGAGAACGTAGACACTGTAGGAATCCCTCTCCAGAAGATCGGAGGGCAGCACGATGTTGTACCTGCACCCCTGCCTGAACTCCGGAATCAGCTTCCTGATATACTCGTCACGTCTGGTATAGGGAAACACACTCTCAACAGTGGAAGAAACATCGATCTCGCGGTGTTCTATGCCGAGCTGTCTGGCATGATCACCAGCATAGGAACTGCTGAGGGGATTCGACTCCTTCTCCGGCAGGATGAGCCCGACCACCTGATCCTTGCCCAGGGCATTCACGGCCAGGGCGGCCATGACCGCTGAGTCGATCCCTCCGCTGAGTCCAACCACGATTCCAGAACGTCGATAGACCTCCCGCACCTGCTCGCGGAGAAAAACACACACTCGAGTCACTTCATGTTCGGGATCAATGTTCAAGATATCTCTGGTAAAAAGCATCGCGCTTCCTCATTCGTCCGTGTTGTTGTCAGAGGCTGAGAAGTCTCTTGATAACGATCGTCTTCGTGGGATTTCTTCATAAGCCTTTTCTGTTCGTCGGGAAAAAAATCCCTCTCCCTGGCGGCCATCGTCACAAAGGGCTCAGCCTATTGAAGGTGGATGCATCGGGGAGCCCTTTCCGCACGTACATGCACGCTTTTTTACATTGAAATTATCATATTTGCTTTATATGATGCCGATAGTGCACTCAAGAGAAAATATATGCGAGGGGTTTTTTTCTATGACTGAGGTCAGGTCAACCATCATGGAATTCATCAGGGAAAACTTTATTCTGGGCAGAAGCGATGCGAGTCTCGACGGAGATGAATCGCTGATCGAGGCCGGCATCATGGACTCTACCGGAGTCCTCGAACTCGTCGAGTTTCTCGAGGCAACCTACAGCATCCACATAGAAGATGAGGAGTTGGTTCCGGAAAACCTGGAAACCATCAATAATATTATTGCGTTCTTGAATCGAAAAGGAGTTGCCGAGGAGGCCGGGAGCTAATGATCTTCTGTTCACGATGCGTACTTCCGGACACTTTCCCCGGCATCTCATTCGATGATGCGGGAACGTGCAACTACTGCAGAAACATCCCCCTTCCCTCTCAGGAGGAAAAGCGCGTTCACCTCAAGAAGTTCGAAGATCTCCTTGAAGAAAAACGGGGGAAGCAGACCTATGACTGTCTGCTCGCATTCAGCGGTGGCAAGGACTCCACCTACACCCTCTATCTCTTGAGAAAAAAATACGATCTGAACGTCCTGGCCTTTGTTTTTGACAACGGATTCATATCCGAGACGGCCAAACGCAACATCCAGACCATGACCGACACCCTGGGGGCAACCCATATCATCTTTCGCCCCCCCTTCGATCTCATGAGGAACACCTTTTCCCTCGCCGCGGGAAAAGACATCTACAGCCCAAAGACCCTCGACCGGGCAAGCTCCGTGTGCACCACCTGCATCGGAATGGTCAAGGGAATGATCCTCAAGACAGCCCTTGCCAATAACATACCCCTGGTTGCCTTTGGGTGGTCGCCCGGCCAGGCACCCATCAGTTCGGCCATCATGCAGACCAATCCGAGGCTCCAGCGGATCTCGCACAGGACGGTCCGTGACCCCCTGGTCGCCCTTGCGGGAGACGAGATCAGGCGATACTTCCTCGGCGATGAAGACCTCTTGATCGACCCGTCCAGGTGGCCCGTGAACATTCATCCCCTGGCGTTCATGGAGTACGACGAGGGCGTCATCTTCGACACGATCAGTTCCCTGGGTTGGGAAAAGCCGCTAGACACCGATCCAAACTCTACCAACTGCCTCCTGAATGCCCTTGCAAACCATCTTCACAGGAAGCGTTTCTCTTTTCATCCCTACGCGTGGGAAATTGCCGGCATCGTCAGATCAGGGTCCATGAGCCGGGAAGACGCGATGGAAAAGGTCTATCAGGACGAAGACATGGACATGGTGCGCCTGGCAGCCAGGGCACTAGGAATCGAGGTTGACTCCTGAGGATGTTTTTTCGGGCGATGTTGTGGCAATGAGCATGGTTGGCTCGACGCCCTTGATGTTGACTTCCTTCAGAAATCTTTTCAACAGGATATCCTCAGGGTCCTTTACCTTTTTCAGGGCCTGGGAGATCTCGATTTTCCCCGCGGCAAACGTCTCATGGCCTCCACCCTTGCCGATACCATGACAGATCTTGTGCGCCAGGATTCCAGCCATGTAGTTCGGTCGTGTCGTGCGGATGGAAAACAGCAGGTTTCCGTTGTGTTTTCCATAGCACAGACACCACCGGATTCCTTGCATCTGGATGAGTTCGTCCGCAAACTCCCCGATCATCTCGGGCCAGCCAAGCATCTCTACGCGGGCAACGAGCGCATCACCGTAGATTTTGGTGTTGTTCAGCACCGAGCAGAGTTCGACAAAATACTGTCTGGGGAGTTCGGGGTGCTCAATGCGGGTGAGTTTTTTCTGAAGGATATAGGGGTAGAGGAAAATTGATGCCTTGATGTCTGCGTCGTTGGATTGTCTCCCCAGGTCTCTGGTATCGGACTTGATCCCGTAGAACAGTGCGGTGGCGATTTTCCTGTCAACGGGAAGCCCCAGCAGCCGCAGGTACTGGGTGATGATGGTAGAGGTGCTTCCCATGTCTTTCGGGATGTCCATGTACTCGACCTTGGTGGAAGATTTTCTCAGGGGGTGATGGTCGATGACAATATTCGGACGTACGCCGTTGGGCAGGAAGAGATTCCCGGTAAGCGGTTGGCAGTCGACGGCGGCGATCACGGAATAGTTCCTGATGGACAAGGAAGAAAGGGGGACCATATCGATATCCAGAAGGTTGACCATGCTCTGGTTCTCGGCGCGACCGATGATTCCGCTGTAGGCAATGATAGAGGACACTCCCAGGGATCTGCGGAAAATGTATTTAAGGCCGCACGCTGCAGCAATACTGTCGGGATCGGGGTTATCGTGGGTTACGATAAGGACTTTTCTCTTGCCCTTGAGCAGTGTGAAAAGCTTTTCTTCCAGGTCCTGTTTTGTCATGTCGCCATTCCTGGTGAAACGATCGTGCTCACGATACGTGAAGCCCTGTCATGGTGGGAACCCTTCCAGTAGATCCGAGTACATGAGGGGCATCGGGAGAATCTCTCCTGGGTTTGGTACGTATACTCAGGCACCAGGCTTCGAACCTCTTCCCGGCTCACTGCTTCGAGAAGGTTGTTGCATACGCAGCACCTGCTGAATGGACGATATCCGGCTTTCAGATCTACAGAAGCAGCAAGTTCATGCAGTTGTTCCTGAACATGGTCGCTCCTGACGAGCACGGCACTCTCGTGCGACGCCAGAGAATGGTTCCTCGTCAGGATTATCCTGTTTTCCAATCGAGCAGTCTTCACTCGTTCCTCATTCCACGATTGCATGTATTCTGCGTCAAACCCCAGGATTCTCAGCCATCGTGCAAGCCGACCCAGGTTCTGGTCACACAGAAAACATGTCGCCTGGCCTGAACGCATCTCTGACATGGACCACTCTTCTGTCAGGGCCTACTGCAACGACATCGAAACGCATCTGAGCGTGATGAAGGCCATGCTTCTTCACAAAAAACCGTGATGCCTTGATGATTCGCTCCTGTTTGCGCACCGGAATCCACTCGAGGGGATCACCGAAGGATGTTCCGGTAGCATGCTTGACCTCGACGAAGACCAGCGTATTCTCCTCTATGGCTACGATGTCGATCTCTCCAATTCTCGCGTGAAAATTCTTCTCAAGAATCCTGAACCCCTCTCTCTCGAGGTGGGCACTTGCGATCTCCTCTCCTCGTGCTCCCTTGGCTCGTGTGGATTCACCGTACACCCCGGAACGACCTCCTGTGAAGAGGGCACGGGCCAAACGTCTCTAGTGCATGGAGATGTTCTCGGGTGGGGTAGCCCTTGTGCCTCGCAAAACCGTATTCAGGATAGAGGCTGTCCATTCTCGTCATGAGCCTGTCCCGGGTCACCTTGGCCACAATACTGGCTGCGGAGATGGAGGGCTCAGACTGGTCGCCTTTAATGAGGGTTGTACACGCACAAGGGAGCACGGGTGCACTGGTTCCATCGATAAGTGCGTAGACGGGTTTCCTGTCGAGATGTGCCAGGGCATCCTGCATGGCCCTGTGTGTTGCATTGAGGATGTTCACGGCATCGATGGAAGGAGCATCGACCATGGACACTCCCATCCAGACCTTTTCACTCGAACACAGTCTTTCAAAGAGAATTTCTCTGCGGGCTGCACTGAGCTGCTTCGAGTCGCGCATGTGTTCCCTCAGACCGCAGTCCGGTTCCATGATGACCGCCGCTGCGACGACGGGACCCGCGAGGGGACCTCTCCCCGCCTCGTCGATGCCACAGAGCGGCCAGTGTCCGCGTGTTATGAGATCTTCTTCGATCCCAGATCTAGCCACGAAGTTCTTTGAGACGCGCGGCCTTACCTCTCCGTTGACGCAGGTAGTAGAGTTTGGCTTTGCGAACCTTGGCACGGCTGATTACCTCAATTTTTTCCACCGAGGGGGCATGGAGGGGAAAGACCCGTTCAACTCCCACCGCGTACGACTGCTTGCGTACGGTGATGCTGTCCCTGTTGTTTCCCCGGTGCCGGGCAATGACGACCCCCTCGAAGAGCTGAGATCTCTGCCTGGCTCCCTCAACGATTCGTGTTGCAACCCGTACACGATCACCGATGCGTATCTCGGGCAGATCCTGTTTCATCTGCGCCTTTTCGAATGCATCCACAATATTCATGGGTTCCTCCCTAAGATCCGGTCTAGTGCTATGGAGACGGCTGAGCGGACGGACAGGTGGTTGAAATCGCCCTCACCCGCAATGGGTTCGATGACGGCATCCAGTTCTCGGAACAGTCGCGATGAAAGCCCCCAACCGGTTCCGAACAGCAAGCAGACATCCCGGGTGCGTACGAGGGAACGAGCCTCGTCCCAGCTGATACAACCGTCAACGTTTTTTGCCGATGTGCCTACCATATATGCCCCTGTGGCCTGCTGTACTTCATCCAAATTCTTTGCCAGCCGAACGATCTCGAATGCTTTCTTGCGGAGCGGATTATACTCCCCCCCGAATCCATCGAGCCAGTGGTCCATGATCCTGCGGGCAAACTCCAACTGTCTCTGGTATGGGTGAACGATATAGAGCGTATCTATGCCATATGTCAAGCACACTCTTGAGAGATCGTGGAGATCGAGATTTGTAATGGCCGTCGTAATTTCCTGACCGTTCTTATCCTGGCACGGCCAGTGCATGAGCCCCACAGAAACCACAAAAACGTTCTCCTTTCAGGGTTTCTTCTTTCCGGGATCATGGGGCCGTGTTTCAGGCAGGGATCTCTCCAGAAGCTCGGGCCTCATCTGCCTGGTCTTTTCGAGAGACTGAGCATCCCTCCACTGCCTGATCCGCTGATGATTCCCGGATAGGAGCACCTCAGGTACAGCCAATCCTCTGAAGCTACGGGGGCGTGTATAGTGTGGATGTTCAAGCAGGCCTGCATAGTGGGAATCTCCCGTGGCAGTCGTGTCTTTTCCCAGGACTGAAGGGATGAGACGGACAACGGCGTCCACGATGACCATTGCAGGGATTTCTCCCCCGGTCAGCACATAGTCCCCGATGGAGAGCTCTTCATCGACAAACAGGGCGTTCACACGCTCATCGATCCCTTCATAGTGGCCGCAGATGATGGTGAGATCAGTCTCTAAGCTGAGTCGCAGGGCATCCTCCTGTTGAAACAGGCCGCCCCGCGGTGTGGTGAGGATCGTGTGTCCCCTCTCTGGAAGGCTCTCCAGGGCTCGTGCGATGGGCTCGGGCCTCAGGATCATGCCTCCCCCTCCCCCATAGGGTGCATCGTCGACAACACGATGCGTCCCAAGTCCGAATTCCCTGAGATCAATGAGTCGAATCTCAATGATTCCCTTGCACGAGGCTCTGTGGATGATGCTCTCTTCAAATACGCACCTGAACATCCCGGGAAACAGCGAGATAAGGTTGATCCTCATGGGGGCCCTTTTCAGTCGAGGAGGTCTTCGAGCAGGGATGTGTCAATACGCAGGAACCCTTTTTCCACGGAGATCTCCCTGACAACATCTTTCGTTGCAGGAATGTAGTAGTGCTTCTCGGGATCGACTACGTACACGTCATTGCTCCCGGTGGAGAAGATCGATACGACCGTGCCCAGGGACCTTCCCTGGAGATCGATCGCCTGCAGTCCAATAATGTCCCGCCAGTACTCCTCGTCCTGATCCGTTGATCCGAGCTGATCTCTGGTGATGAAGAGCGTCTCTCCGCGGAGACGTTCCACCTGATCCCTTCTGGAAATCCCCTCGAGTTCAAGGAGGATGAAATCTGTCGACTGAATGCAGGAGACCACCTTCAAGGGTCTCCCGCTCTTCCCGATGATCAACTGGGTATACGTTTTAAACTGTGCAAACGATTCCCCGTACGGCTTTACCTGGATCTTGCCATGGAGACCGAACGACCCGTGTATCTGTGCGATCTCGATGAGATCACGTTTCATCTCTTCCTATTCGATAATTTCCAGCACCGCCCGTTTCTTGATCTTTGTGGATGCTGCCGTGAGGAGCGTTCGCATTGCCCGGGCCGTGCGTCCCTCTTTTCCGATCACCTTCCCCAGGTCTGACTTTGCTACCCGCAGCTCGATTACAGAGGTAACCTCACCCGCAACCTCGGAAACCGAAACCTCATCGGGATTGTCAACGAGCGCTTTGGCAATGTATTCGATGAGCTCTCTCATGATTTACCCCCAGCTTCAACAAAATGAACAATCGGATTAGATGGATTTTCCGCTGTCTTTGATGAGTTTTTTGACCGCGGGTGTGAGCTGACCGCCGTTTCGGGTCCATTCCTTTATTCTGTCGACATCGAGAGTGATGCTCTCCGGCCTTGTCTTGGGGTTAAAATGACCGACAATCTCTATGAACCTGCCATCGCGCTTGAATCTTGAGTCAGCAACAACGATCCTGTAGAATGGTTTCTTCTTTGAGCCTCCGCGTGTCAGCCTGATATTCACCGCCATGTGTTTTATGTCCCCCTTGTAGAATAAGTAAGTAGCCTCACTTATAGTATAAGCCTGAAGCTTGTCAAGCACTGAATCCCCGGCCTGTCAGCCACACTGGATCGTCCAGGGATGACAGCGTCGGCCGGGAATCTCGATCCCGGACAAAAGGGTGTCAATCGACGTCTTTCGCGAGTTGAAGAATTTCCATGGGAAGGTTCACGCCCAGTGCCTTGACCTGGTTGGTGTCCACAAGGATATTGAGATCGTCCTGTCTGAGAATCGGAAGGGTTGAAGGGTCTGATCCATCCCTGAGAATCTTGACAGCCTGTCTGCCGGAGAGTCCACCAATGGTTGAGAAATCGGATCCCACATACAACAGGGCACCGGGCACTTTTCCCAGCACAAAACTGAATATGGGGATCTTCTGTTCCAGGGAGATCTGCGCGAGTTTTTTCGTCTCCTCGTAGTCGCGCAAGCCATAGTAGGTGTCCAGAGGTATGGCAAAGGCCTGTACACCCTGGCCGAGCAGTTCGTTCACAGCAGTGGTGATACTTTCGGATTTTCCGACTTCCTTCGAGAGGAAGGTCATGCCTACCCCAGGGCCATGCTTCTTTGCTTCTTCCACGTGGGCAAGGGCGTTGTCATCATCCGAGTGAATGATTGCCACGGTGGCGATCGTCGGAAAGGCGAGTCTCACGATCTGGAGGGCGTCCTTCATGTTCATGTACAGTGTTGCACCGGTGCAGCCCTTTCCTCCCTCGGTCAACGAAGGGCATCCGGCAGCCTCGGGGATGGCCACGGCAGTAAAGACCAGGGGAATGCCAGCCTCCACAATCTTGTCCCGCGAATACTTTGTTGCAGGGGTACCGATGGTGAGCACGAGATCGGGTTTTACGCCGACGATTCGCGAGGTTTCTCTCTTGATGCGCATGAGCACGCCGATCTTGCTCCACAGTCCCGATTTCTCCACATCGAAATCAAGGATCGCCCTGTTGACCGTGAGATTTCTCCCCTGGGCGAGGCCACCCTTCTCCAGCTCCGTGAGGAAACTCTCATAGGCCTGCTGGTATGGTTCAATGGCAGTAACCTGGAGAACCTCGATCCTGTAGTTCTTCTCCTGTGCGCTGCACACCGATGAAAGAATGATTCCGGTCACGATACAGAGAATCAGTACACCTGTCTTGTTCATGTCCCCTCCCCCTTCCTTAGCTATGATCTCACGTTCAGCCCACCTCTCGATGAACAGTTAAAACCCTATCGGGATTTATGTGCCCCCGGTTGAATATGGGCGTCAAAGGATCAATGCGTTGCCTGCGCTCAGTGCATGAGAACGATGCTCATGACCCGGTTTTTCTGCAGAGACGTGATTCTTTTTCATCGTGGTTCCGGGACCCCTGTCCCCTGGCAAGACGTTCTTCGAGAAACTGTCCCGTGTATGAACGTGATTCCCTGGCTATCTCTTCCGGACTCCCCTGGGCCACGATCCGCCCCCCCTCGTCTCCCCCTTCCGGGCCGAGGTCAATGACATGATCGCATGACAGAATGATATCGAGATTGTGTTCTATCACGATGACGGTGTTGCCTTCATCCACGAGCCGATGCAGAACGAGCAGAAGTTTGTTGATATCGTCAAAGTGGAGTCCCGTGGTCGGTTCATCGAGGATGTACGCTGTTCTTCCCGTGGAACGCTTCGAAAGCTCACGGGCCAGTTTTGTCCTCTGGGCCTCCCCGCCGGAGAGCGTTGTGGCGCTCTGTCCCAGCTTGATGTAGTCCATGCCCACATCGATGAGCGTCTGGAGTTTTCTCTTGATTCTCGGGACTGCCTCGAAGAGCGTGTACGCCTGGCTCACGGTCATATTTAGGACATCCGCTATGGACATCCCCTTGTATCGAATTTCCAGCGTCTCATCGTTGAAGCGTCTTCCGTTGCACTGATCGCAGCGCACAAAAACATCGGGAAGGAAGTGCATTTCTATCTTGATGAGCCCGTCTCCCTGACAAGTCTCACACCTGCCGCCCTTTACATTGAAGCTGAACCTTCCCGGTTTGTACCCACGCACCCTTGCGTCCGGCAGGAGAGAGAAGAGCTCCCTGATCAGGGTAAATACCCCGGTGTACGTTGCAGGATTGGATCGGGGTGTCCTTCCGATGGGGCTCTGGTCAACGTTGATAACCCTGTCGATGTATTCCCTTCCCGTAATGGTTCCTGAGCCTGTGATAATGTTCCTTGATCCGGAAAGAGAACGCGAGAGGTTCTCATAGAGTGTGTCGATGATCAGGCTGGACTTTCCGGACCCTGAGACACCGGTCACACAGGTGAAGAGGCCGATGGGAATATCCACGTCCACCTGTTTGAGATTGTTGATCCCTGCACAGCGGATGCCCAGGAAGGCGTTCTTTGGTTTTCTCCTCGTTGCCGGAGCGTGGATTGCCTTTCTGCCTGAGAGATAGTGGCCTGTCAGAGAGTGCTCACTCTCAAGCAGTTCTGCCGGTTTGCCCTGAAACACAATGTGTCCTCCGAGCTCTCCTGCACCGGGGCCCATGTCGATCACGTGGTCTGCCGCCGAAATGGTGTTTTCATCGTGCTCCACCACGATGAGCGTGTTTCCGAGATCTCTCAGGCGCTTCAAGGTGGTGATGAGCCGTTCGTTGTCTCGCTGGTGGAGACCGATGGTTGGTTCATCCAGGATATACATCACCCCCATGAGTGCCGAGCCGATCTGGGTTGCCAGTCGTATACGCTGTGCCTCCCCCGAGGAGAGCGTTCCTGCAGAACGGTTCAGCGTGAGATACCCGATACCGACAGAGGTGAGGAACCCGAGACGGTCTCTGATCTCTTTCATGAGCCTGCTGGCGATCTCTTCATCCTTGGGACTCAGGCTCAGGGTGTCGAAAAAAGAAATGAGTTCATCCACGCTCAGTGTGGTCAGATCGAAGATGTTCTTTTCCCCGATGAAGACGTGGAGAACCTCCTTCTTGAGTCGTGCCCCCTGGCATTCGGGGCAGACCATGTTGTTCAGAAATCTCGAAATATCATGGCTTATTTCGCCTGTTTCATTTTCTTTGAGTCTCCGGGTGAGGTTTGGAATCAACCCTTCGAAGGACGTCGAATACGTCTCTGCCGCCCCTGATCCGTACAGGAGGATATTCTGCACGTCCTGGTCAAGGGATTCGAAGGGTGCATTCACGTCAAACTGCAGTGTCCTTCCGAGGTGACGGATCATCCGGGAGGCAAATCTGCCCGGAGGTACGCCCCAGGGAATCAGGGCCCCCTCCATGAGAGATTTGTTCCGATCCGGGAGAACGAGGTCGGGGTCGATCTTCAGAAGCACTCCCAGTCCATTGCACACCCCACATGCGCCGTGGGGATTGTTGAAAGAAAACGTGCGCGGCAAAATCTCGGGAAACGAGATGTTGCACTCCGGGCAGCTGTAGTGTTCCGAGTAGATCGCCACAGCACCCGCGTCATCTTCAACCTTGAGGATGCCTCCGGAAAGCCGGGTGGCGATTTCGATGGAATCGAGGAGACGGGACATGACCCCTTCCTTGATCACCAGCCTGTCGACTACTGCCTCGATGGTGTGTTTCTTGTTCTTGTCCAGGGACGGGGTGTCCTCGATATCAAAGGTCTGCTCATCGATACGCACCCTGACAAACCCTTCACGAGCAAGGTTCTCCAGGAGCTTGGCATACTCTCCCTTCCTCCCGGTCACCATGGGTGCATACAGGATCACCCGTGCCCCGGGAGGTGAGGCGCCTACAGCCTGGGCCATCTGCTGCACGGTCATGGATTCGATGGGTCTGCCGCAATTCCAGCACCTGGGGGCTCCGATCCGTGCGAAGAGGACCCTGAGGTAGTCGTAGATCTCGGTGATGGTTCCCACCGTGGATCGCGGGTTGTTCGACGTGTTCTTCTGTTCGATGGCAATGGCTGGAGACAGGCCGTCAATGGATTCCACCTGTGGTTTCGGCATCTGCTCGAGGAACTGCCGTGCATAGGCGCTGAGCGACTCGACATACCTCCTCTGTCCCTCGGCATAGAGGGTATCGAAGGCCAGCGACGATTTCCCGGATCCAGAAACGCCGGTAATCACCACGAGCTTGTTGCGCGGTATGCTGACATCGATCCCTTTGAGATTGTGTTCACATGCGCCCTTGATTTCTATGTATTCTTTCATGGCCCTCTGGTGCGATTCTCAACCGCCTCTCCGGTCCAGAGTCCGATTTTCTCACGGTGAGGTTCGTCTCTCGGTCGGAGGATTTTCCCGATTCCCGTGAGGGAATCAGTTTTTCTGTACAACCCGTTACAGGTACATCCCGATGAAGTGTTCAGCCATGATCATTCTGAGCCAGTGTTCGAATGCCTCCTGGCGTGATTGTTCCTCGAGAATCCGTGTAATCTCATCCCGCGCCTCATCAAGACCCTTCATTCCCACTCTTCCTTTTTCCATGACCTTGTAGATAATGGTGAATCCACCGGTGTCGATGGGTCCGATGATGTCCCCGGGCTCGGCTCCCGACAGGGCATCCTTGGCAACCGGAGAGAGCTGGTTGATGGCTATCCAGCCGATATCAGTTCCGCCCGAACCAATGACATCGGAATAGGAACGGGCAACCTCGTCGAAATCCCCTCCCTCGCGGATCTCGTCGAGCGCCCGTTGCGCCTTTTCCCGATTGTCCCTGGTGAGAATCTGCTTGAGGCGCAGAGATTCTCTGCCGGTGTAGGCGTCATTGTTTTCATAGTAGGTCTGGATCATGGTTTCTGTTACAACAACCCGTGATTTGACCATGATTTCCATCAGGGTCGTCTTCATGACCATGGTTGTGGCGCTCGCGATGTCGAGCCCCGTCCGTGCGGCGAAATCCTGTGCTTCACTGAGCTCAACGGCGGGCAGTCCCAAGGACCGGTAAACTTTTTCGACGATGATATCTTCGACCATGAGCTGGAGCACCTGGTGCCATGTCTCCCTATCCTCCAGACGACCCCCGAGATCCTTGATTTTGTTCTGGAGATCCGAATACATGATAATCTTCTCATCCACAACTGCCACTATCCCGTCGATCATCAAGGAGCGGGCGGACGAAACCGGAAGGAAAATCAGGAAAAAAAGAGTGATGATCAGAATGTTATCCGTGTACCGATAGCGTGGTGATCTCATCCCAGTTTACCTCTATGGAGTAGTTTGTCTTGAGTTCACGAAGCCACTGAGCATACCTGGTCTCAAAGAGCTGCTCGGTGAGTCGTTCACGTAGTTCATCCGCCACCTCTTCGTAGGAACGTGTCCGGGCCTCTGTTCTCTGGGCAACAAAGAAGATGTGGTAGCCTCTCTGTGTCTCTATGATATGTGAATACCGTCGCTGTGGTATGGAAAATACGACATCTTCAACCTCTTTAGGGAGTTCTCCCTTGGTGAAAACCCCCATGAACCCGAGCTCGTCGCGTGCGGATTCGTCGTACGTGCTCACAACCTGGGTCAGGGGAATTCCCGACCTGAGCAGTGTCAATGCCTCTTTGGCCTGGGAGTGATCTTTCACGAACACGTGGTAGAGTTCAACACTCAAGGGGTGGTAGAATTCCGACGTGTTCTGGTCATAGTAGGATCTCGTATCCTCTTCGGATACGGCAAGACCACTGCGGACGGTCTTATCCACCGCCTTAGAGATGATTGCTCGTCTCCGGATGAAGTCCCTGATGTCAGAGATGTCCCTGCATCCCTCGGTCAGAACGTGGTCAAAATCCTGCCTCTTCATCCCATCGAGAAACCCTTCCACCGCCACGTTCACCTCTGCCTCTGTGATCGTGATTCTGTTGTCCAAAGCATAATTGAGGATGAGCAGTTCTTCAATCAGTGTGTCCACAATCATGGGTTTCATGGATTCCAGGACCTCGGAGGAGGTGATCAGCGATTCTTCTGCAAATCGCTCCAGCCGCACCCTGAAGTCTTCCCGTTCGATACAGATGTCGCCGACTCTGATGTAGCAGGTATCATCGACCCGCTTACATCCAGTCAAGCTCAGGAGAGCAAACAGAATACAGTATGTCACGTATCTCTTGCGACGCATCCTTCGATCCTATTGGGAAATCCACCATTCCCTCGGGGTATAGTTTTCCCTTTCTCGCTGTGACAGCCGTGATCATTCTTTTCATGTCTAGCATGCTATCACGCGCCACGTACAACCTCAATCGATTGTTGCTCTTTTCGAGCTTCCTCAGCCGCATCATCCTCATCATGTGTCTGATTTCGGCAATAATCAGAAGCATTTTCATCGGGTTTGGCATGGGACCGTAGAGGTCGACGAGTTCTTCCTCGATCAGCGAGAGATCCTTGTAGCCCGCCGTAAACAGCCTGCGGTACAATCCGAGCCTGAGGTGCTGATCAGGGCAGTACTCTTCGGGTATATACGCGTCGACATCAAACCGGATCTCCGGATCGATCTCCTGCTGGGGAACCCTTCCCTGCAACGAGTCCACCGCCTCCTTGAGCATCTGCTGGTAGAGCTCGTATCCGATGGCAGTCAGGTGACCCCACTGGGCGCCTCCCAGGAGATCACCCACGCCCCTGATCTCCATGTCTCTGAGGGCCATCTGAAACCCGGCACCCAGGGATTCATATTCCTTGATGGCGGAGAGTCTCTTGTGGGCATCTCTGGTAATCTGTCCGAATTCCGGCACGAGAAACAGTGCGTGTCCCTTGACCTTGGCCCTGCCGACCCTTCCCCTGAGCTGATAGAGATCGGCGAGACCAAACTTGTCCGCTCGGTTTATGATAATGGTATTTGCAGAAGGGATATCGATTCCCGAAGAGATGATGGCAGAAGTCACGAGCACTGTCGTGGTGCGATCGAGGAATCCGACCATCACCCGGTTGAGCTGGGCCCTTGACATCTGGCCGTGGGCAACGGCTACGCGGGCTTCAGGGCACAGAACCTGGATGTGTCGAGCCGTGCTCTCGATGGTGGAAACCGTGTTATGGACGAAGAACACCTGTCCGCCACGGGCAAGTTCACGCACAATGGTCTCGCGAACAGCCTCGTCATCGTAGCGAGAAATCACTGTATCAATGGATTTTCTCTCCGCAGGAGGTGTTTCAATGATGGACAGGTCCCGTATTCCGGATATGGCGAAATTCAACGTCCTGGGTATGGGAGTGGCCGTAAGGGTCAGGATGTCTACCGATGATCGCAGGGCCTTTATTCTCTCCTTGTGTCTGACCCCGAACCGGTGTTCCTCGTCCACGATAAGCAACCCGAGATCCCTGAATTTTATTCGATCTGAAAGGAGGGCATGGGTGCCGATAACGATATCGACCTTTCCCTGTTCGAGATCATCTACGATCTCTCGGATGGACAGAGCGGATGACATGCTCGAGAGAGCTTCCACCCTGATAGGCCACTCGGCCATGCGTTCTTTGAAGGTGTTCAGGTGCTGGCGTGCCAGAAGTGTCGTCGGAACGAGGATGGCAACCTGCCTGCCTGACATGACCGAAAGGAAAGATGCTCTCAGGGCAACTTCGGTTTTGCCGTACCCCACATCACCGCAAATGAGCCTGTCCATGGGGCGCAGACTTGCCATATCCGAGTACATGTCCTGGAGGGCCTTCAACTGGTCTTCTGTCTCCTCATAGGGAAAAGACGCCTCAAACTCCTCGATGAGATTCTGGGGAGCGTCGTAGTTTTTTCTCGTACTCGCCTCTCTGCGTGCATAGATAGTCAGAAGCTCCCCTGCCAGTTTCGCCACAGATTCCTTGGCCTTTTTCTTCGCGCGGGACCATCTGACTCCTCCGAGTTTGTCGATGGTGAAGTGATCGATGTCTCCGATATATCGTTGCAGCAGAGAGAGTCGATACACCGGTACATAGAGCTTGTCGCCACCCAGGTACTCCAGAAGGATAAAATCCGTCTTGATGCCATCGGGCTCAAGCCTCACCACGCCCTTGAAGATACCGATGCCATTTTCCCGGTGAACGACAGGGTCGCCCTCTTTCAGCTGGGTGAAGGCGTTGAGCACGGCCAGACCTGACGACGGCTTCTTCCTGCGCCTCCTTGAACCGAATACCTCGTCAGAAGAAATCAGCGCGATACCGTATTCAGGCAGGGTAAATCCCGTACTCAGAACAGAGGGCACAAGGTAGATGGTTCCTCCCCACCCCTGTCTCCAGAGGATGTTCTCTCCGGTGATCTGTCGTGGTTTCAGTCCCCTGAGGGACAGGGCATATTCGATCCTCTCCGAGATCATCTCGGAACTCACAAAGATGAAACAGTCGAAGCCCTCCTCCTTGAGCGAGATGAAATACTCCAGGGCAGTTTCCGTGCTGCGCATGGGGAGACTCTGGTGAGCTATCCGTGTGAATGGATGTCCCTGGGGTTCCTGGCTCAACCCGCTCTCTATCCTGTGGGAACATTCCCGGACGGCGGAGAGGAAGGCACCCCTCTCCATGAGGAGCCTTTCGGGACCGAGGAAGGCACGGCCCCTCGTGAGGGCCTTGTCATAGGAACGCTCGTACGTTTCCCTGATTTCATCCCAGAGAGATGACAGCGTGCTCTCATCAGGCGCTACGATACGAGTCTTCGCCGGCAGATACTCAAAGAGCGTTGCGCCTCGTCCGTAGAAGAGGGGCAGATACGATTCAACGGCCGGGGGATAGATGCCCCGTTCCATATCCTCGATCATGTGTTTGAGCTGCGGGTCCTGCATCCTCTTGAGGTGCTGGCGCGCGTTCTTCATGTGGGAGTAGTCCATGAGAACCTCGTCCGCAGGAGTGACGAGGGTTGAATCCAGGACGTTCTTCGATCTCTGTGATGCGAGGTCAAACTCTCTGAGGCTGGTCAGGATTTCACCGAAGGTATCGATCCGTACAGGAAGGGTCATTCCCGGGGAAAAGACATCGATGAGCGACCCCCTGATGCTGAACTGACCCACGTCACTGATGAGCGCCTCGCGCGTATACCCCATGTGAACGAGTCTCTGTGCAAGGGTTTCGCGGTCTAACTCATCGTCGGAGCAGAGCGTGATCAGCGAAGAGTCGAGATCCTCGGGCGGAATGGTGAACAGCAGCAGCGCAGATACGGGAGCGATGACGATGGATGGGTGGCCAGAGGAAAGCTTGAGGAGGGTCTCTATCCTGACGGCCATGATCTCTTTCGATGGACTGTCGTCCTGGTATGGTCTCGCATCCAGGCAGGGGAAGACCAGAATGTGCTCCTTGTCGAGGAATGCCTCCAGGTCCTGCTGGAGCTGATACATCTCATCGCTGCTCTCAACGATCCAGAGGATCGTGCCTTTCCGGCGCATGAAGTGCGCAGCCACAACGAATGCCTGGAGGGATCCGGGACACAGACCGATGCTGCGCCATGAACCGAGAGCGTCGATGAGTCTATTCATAATCAGAGAACACGACCGAATACGGTGATTCAGCGGTTATATCTGCTACCGCGATGATCCTGTCTGCCCGGAGCACAACTGGCCAGAAGGGCCTCAGGGGTGATGCAACACCCGCCTTCCTCAAGAGTTCGCACACCCTTGTGTGACGAAATCGGTCACCGGGTAGTACAGAACGCACGATCATGCTGTCTTCTGCCCCTGGTATTCCCTCGATCCTCAAAGCCTTCCGGATGTGTTCAATCCCGTAGGTTCCCGATACAGGGGTCGGAATCCTGTAGTACGGTTCTTTTCCCGTTTCCTGGAAAACCACCAGAGAGTTCTGTGAGAACACGCGAAGTCTTCTTTTGAGCGTGTGTGCGCGGCATACACCCGTGACGACTGCGTAGATCTGTTCGACCTGTCGTGCATCTATGCCCCGCGTGTCATCGAGCATGCTCGACACGATCATGATGATGCAGCGCCTGAGCACGGCATCGGGAGCCTTCAGAAAGAGATCTCCCCGGTAGGCTTTGACAATACCCCAGTCGAAGACCGCGGCCGCTTTCATGAGGGATGTGGACTGCGTGTCCATCACCAGAGACTCTTCCCGTGCGATTTCCGAGAGACGGAACAGGGACTGAGCGACACGGGGGTTGATCTTCTCCATGAGCGGCAGAATCTCGTGTCTGATGAGATTCCTCGGGCGGGATGTGTCGGCATTCGTTTGATCATTGACATATACGATCCTGTTTTCATCGGCAAAAGAACGGATCTGTTCGCGTGTTCTGCTGAGCAGGGGGCGGATGATCCCGGATCGTGACACGAAGTCCATGCCTGCGATTCCCCTGATGCCCGAGCCCCGGATCATCCGATACAGGATGGTTTCAGCCTGATCGTCCGTGGTGTGTCCCGTGGCGGCAAGGCGATATCCCTTCTCCGTCATGCACGTGTGAACGGCTTCGTAGCGTCTCGTCCGTGCTTCCTCCTCGAGATTTGACGAGTCGGGCGCCATGTGCAGCTCATACAGGAAGAATGGAATCCCGAGGGCCTGGCAGGTATCCTGAACAAAGCGCGCATCAGCCCTCGACGCAGACCCGCGCAGCCCGTGATCCACATGGATGACACCGATCTCGAGGTTCAACACAGGAGCAGCCCTTCTCATGAGTTCGAGGAGCACCATGGAATCTGTTCCACCTGAGCAGCAGACCAGAACAGCATCTCCCGCAACGACACGACAGGCCCCGGTGAGAGTGTGTACGAAGCTCTCGAACATGGAAGTCTTCTTTAGTACCAGAGCGGCGCAGGGTCAAGGTCAACATGACATCACCCGTGACAAAACCGGTTGCACTGACCCGCGTTCTGTTCAGGATCATCTTTACTCAGGCACCATACCAGTGCATAGTACGGAGAGCATGCGTGCCATCACAGGGTGAAAGGACAGCTGCGACCAATGAACGTACTCTTCGCCTGCGATCTCCACGGAAAATCCGAACTGTACGAGGCACTGTTCAGGACAGCAGATGAAACCGGAGCCGACTGTATCATCCTGGGTGGTGATCTCCTCCCCACCTGGATACCGCACCCGGTGAGCCTGATCACGGGGACTGCTGATTTTGAGAGGGATCTGGGTGAACAACGGCTCTATCTCGAAACCTACCTCGGTCCTGCCTTCAACGCATTTCTCGCTTCGCACCCCACCATCCGACTGCTGTACATACCCGGCAATCACGACTGGGACCTCTCCATGGACCTCTTTTCGGCAATGCTGCCTGAAGCCCTCTGCCTCCACCAGCAGGAGGTGCTCCTCGATGGACTGAGTTTTGTTGGGTACGGGTGTGTCACGGATTCCACGTTCTGGGTCAAGGACTGTGTCCGCAGGGACATGAGGGGAAGTTCCCACGTGCCCAGCAGATACGCTTTTGTGAGTTCAGGCAGCGGCCTGGTGCGGAGCCTTGATGGCGCCTATGCCCTCGAGCGTCCCAGCATGGAAGAGGAGCTTGCCGGCATGTCGCTGCGGGATCCCCGGAAAACCATCTGCGTCTTTCACTCTCCCCCCTATGATTCGGGTCTCGATAGGCTCTTCGATGGCTCCCCCATCGGATCACAAGCGGTGCGAAGGTTTATCGATGACAACCAGCCGCTGATAAGCCTTCACGGACACATCCACGAGGCCCCGTACCTGAGCGGTTCCTTCCACAGGGCCCTGAACCACACCGTGTCGGTAAATCCAGGTCACGGCCGTGGCGGCCTCCACGCGGTTTTCTTCGACACCGCAGATCCCGAGGGAACCCTCGAACATACCATCTTCGGCAGAGGTCATCCGAAAAGATCACGAATGAGCAGCGTTCTTGACCGATCCACACGGAGGCTCAGGGCAGCATTCATGGAAAAAGTGCTCACCCTCGACCAGATACCCGGGGACCGAGGATGAGCACCCTACGCCGTTCCCGATGGATCCCGACCGTGGCCGGAAAGGATCTCATCTTCGGTGATAATCGCCGTGATAAGCTCTTGCGGTGTCACATCGAAGGCAGGATTGAATGCCGACACCGGGGGGGCGATCCTCGAGCCCAGGAAAGCGAGCACCTCCGAGGTGTCGCGCTCCTCGATGGGGATTGCCTCGCCGCTTGATGTCTGGGTATCGAAGGTTGAACGCGGAGCCACGACGTAGAAGGGAATCCCGTGGGCACGGGCAAGTACAGCCAGTGCATAGGTGCCGATCTTGTTCGCGGCATCGAGGTTTCGGGCAATCCTGTCTGCTCCGACGAGTACGGCATCGATCCTGCCAAGCTTCATGAGCCACCCGGCCATGCTGTCGGTAATCAGGGTGCAGGGAATCATGTCCTGGTGTAATTCGTATGCCGTTATCCTGGCACCCTGCAGCAGGGGCCGCGTTTCATCCATGTAGACCATGGCGAGCTTGCCCTGCTCATGCAGTTTCCTGATCACGCCCAATGCCGTCCCGATCCCGCCCGTGGCAAGGGCGCCTGCATTGCAGTGGGTGAGCACGGAACAGGTTTTTCCCGCGACAAAGAGCGAGGCCCCGCGATCCGCCATGGCCTCATTGGCGAGTTTTTCCTCCTCCCAGATGGCTTGAGCCTCCTGTTTCACGATGGATAAAAGGTCCGTGTCCCCGGCCAGAGATACTGCCGTGAGCACCCTGCGCACCGCCCACTCGAGATTGACGGCAGTGGGTCTCGCGCGTACGAGGATATCGGACGCCCTCATCAGCTCATCCCTTCCGTAGGGAGAGGCAAGGACGAGTCCGTATGCCGCGGCGATGCCGATGGCAGGAGCACCCCGAACAGCCAGCGATCGTATGGCCTCGGCCACCATTTCCGGTGTTGTGCATTCAAGCCAGACCTCTTCACCGGGAAGTCTTCTCTGGTCAAGGATACGAAAGTGATTCTCGGTAAAGGAAAAGGGGGTGATCACAGGCAGAGAAACTCACTTTCAGACCGGTTCGCCCTGAGACGTTCAACCTCCCCAAGGGCACGCTTGCGGATGTGGGCAGCTAAGGGCAGTTCTTCGGTCAGTCTTCCGTCGATCAGAATGGGTTTCAGCGTTTCGGTGGTCGGAGCCTGACATTGACAGGGTCTCGTGACTCCGAACGGCACCACATAGTCCTGCATGCACTTTTCGCATCGCAGCACGGACTTCTTCCCCGACCACTTTCCCCGCTTTGCATGGGGCTTTCCCTCGATCTCGACGATATCCATGGAAAAATCCAGGGTGGCGGCAGAGGTAAGCTGGGTTCCCACCCCGAAGGCATCCACGACTTCCCGGAGCTCGAGCAGGTCTTCAAGGTCGAGTCCGCCAGAGGCATAGAGTTTGACCTGCGCGTGTCCATGGGTGTCCAGCTCCCACCGGACTTCTTTTAAAATCGAGAGAAAATTGCCCCTGCGGGAAGCAGGTGTATCGAGACGTATCCCGAAGAGTCTGTTGCCGAGTCCTTCGGCAACACGCAGCGCCTCGAATTTCTCGTCCTGGTACGTATCGATGAGCACCACGCGGGGAATCTCCTCTTCGATAATCCGGTCAAAGGCGTGTGCGGCACTGAGGGTGTCACCCAGCTGCAGGATGAGGGCATGGGGCATGGTCCCCAGTGGTTTTTCCCCGATGAGTCGTGCACTTGCAATGGTTGCAACTCCTTCACAGCCCCCTATGAATGCCGCACGTTCCACCATGGGGGCAATACTGGGGTGCATTCTCCGAGCACCAAAGCTTATCAGGGCCCTGTCTGCGCTCGCAACTTTCATGCGGGACGCCTTGGTCGCGATGCCGGATGCCTGGCAGAGACAGCCGAGAATGGCTGTCTCAAACCCGCCGAACTCGAGGTAGTCTCCCTCGATCACCATCACCGGGTTGCCGGAGAAGAACACGCTGCCCTCGGGAAGGGCGCGGAGGGAAACCGCTCTCCCCTCCAGCAGGACGCACACCTCCTCGAGGCCCGCGAAAATACCCCACCGGTATCGCTTGTCAGGGAAAGACTTGAGGTAAACCTCCATGCACACGTGCCTCGATGCCTGCATGTGCCTCAAAATCGTTTCCGTTCGCTGAAAATAGACGTCCGTAACGTCTCCCGATCGAACCTGTTCCGTATCCGCTATGTGCAAGTTTTTCATGAATCCAGCATCTCCCTGATCAAGGTGTTGGTGAGATTCGGATTGGCCTTGCCCCGGGTGGCCTTCATGACCTGCCCGACAAAGAACCCGAGGAGTTGAGTCTTACCGCCCCTGTACCGTGCCACCTCTTTCGGGTGCTCGTTAAGCACCACTTCAATCGCCTCTCTGATCCGCTCTTTGTCGCTGAGCTGTTCGAGACCCTTTTCGCTCACGATGGAGTGGGCATCCCTGCCGCTGGCAACCATCTCCGAGAAAACCTCTTTTGCCAGGGTTCCCGAGAGTGTTCCCTCACGGATGAGCGCAAGGAGTCCCGCAATCTCTGGGGGCCCCAGGCCCAACTGGCCGATTCCCTTTCCCCGGACCTTGAGCACGTGGAGAACCTCGGTCATGATCCAATTGCTGATGTCCTTGGGGGAGTCGAGTATTTCGACACACTGCTCGAAGAAGTCAGCCAGGGCTCTCGACTGGGTGAGCACCTCGGTATCATAGGAGGGAAGCCCGTAGGTCGTCGCGAAGCGTGCCCTCTTGTCTGACGGGAGTTCCGGGAGCGTCGCACGAATCTCATCGATCCAGGCCTCATCCACCACAACCGGGACCAGGTCGGGTTCAGGAAAGTAGCGGTAATCATGACTTTCCTCTTTTGACCGCATGGGCTGGCTCTCATTCAAGGCGGCATTCCACAGCCTGGTTTCCTGTACCACGGTGTCACCCTTGGCAAGGAGCTCTATCTGCCTCCTGACCTCATAGTCAAGGGCCTTGTGCACATTTCTGAAGGAATTCATGTTCTTCAGTTCGGTTCTGATGCCGAGCACCTGCTGGCCCACGGGCTTCACGCTCACATTGGCATCACAGCGAAAGGAGCCTTCCTCCATGTTGCCGTCGCAGATCTCCAGGTACATGAGCAGGAGTCTGAGCACCTTGAGGTATTCAACAGCCTCTGAAGAGCTTCTCAGATCAGGCCTGGAGACAATCTCAAGAAGCGGTACCCCGGCCCGGTTGAAATCGATGAAACTCAGAGGCTTGTCCTCGTCGTGGATGGTTTTTCCCGCATCCTCTTCCATGTGGATCCGGACGATCCCGATGCGTTTTTTCTCGCCGCCGACCTCGATATCGAGGTGACCGTTCGAGCACAGGGGGTGGTCGTACTGCGTGATCTGGTAGCCCTTGGGCAGATCGGGATAAAAATAGTTTTTCCTGGCAAAGACTGTGACCGGTTCTACGGAGCATCCCGTGGCAAGTCCCAGCTTGATGCCACAGTCTACCACAGCCCTGTTGAGCACGGGAAGCACCCCGGGCATGCCGAGACAGACCTCACAGGTGTTGGTGTTCGGTTCGAGCCCGAAGACGGTCGAACACGAGCAGAAGATCTTCGACTGTGTGCGGAGCTGGGCATGAACCTCGAGCCCGATGACCACCTCGAAATCTCTCATGGCATGACCTCGTGAAATGTTGTGGCATCCTGGAACGCGATCCCCGCACCCAGCAGCACGTCTTCCCTGAAGGACGGCGCGATGAGCTGCAGTCCGATGGGGAGTCCGCCGCGATCGAATCCGCAGGGAATGCTCATTGCGGGTAACCCGGCAAGGCTGGCAGGGATGGTGTAGATGTCGAGGAGATAGATGCTCAACGGGTCATCCAGCATCTCGTCGAGGCCGAAGGCCGTTACCGGTGCTGTCGGTCCCGCAATGAGGTCGCACCGGGTAAAGGCCTGCTGAAAATCCTGGACCATGAGCGTACGGACCTGGGAAGCCTTCAGGTAGTAGGCTTCGTAGTATCCTGCTGAGAGCACGTAGGTGCCCAGCATGATCCTGCGCTTCACCTCGGCATTGAACCCCTCGGCACGCGTCCGGCTGTACAGCTCGACGAGTTCTGTGGCGTCTGAACTCCGCAGGCCGTATCGCACCCCGTCGTAGCGTGCGAGGTTGGAACTCGCCTCGGCGCAGGCAATGATGTAGTAAACGGCAACCCCGTATGTGAGGGTGGTCAGATCCACCGGGACGATATCGGCACCCAGTTCCCTCATCACGGAGATGGCAGAATTCACCGCACCTTCCACGTCTTCTGAGAGCCCCTGGGCAAAGAAGGCCTTCGGCACTCCCACCCGTATTCCGTGCATGTCGAGTCCGTCCAGCGTGAGGAGGGAATGCGTTCCCTGCACGCTGGTGGAATCACGCGGATCATGTCCTCGTATGGCATCGAAGAGCACGGAAACATCCCGGGCCGACCTGCCCATGGGTCCTACCTGATCGAGGGAAGAGGCAAACGCGACGAGCCCATAGCGGGAAACTGATCCGTAGGTGGGCTTCAGACCGGTTATCCCGCAGAAGCTTGCCGGCTGGCGGACAGATCCGCCGGTGTCCGAACCGAGCGCTCCGGCACAGAGCCGGGAAGCCACCGCAGCGGCCGAACCCCCGCTGGAACCGCCCGGGGTCTTTGTTCTGTCCCACGGGTTTCTCGAAGGACCGATGGAACTCGATGTGGTGGTCGATCCCATGGCGAATTCATCGAGGTTGGTCTTTCCGATGATGACTGCACCTCTGTTCCTGAGTCCCCTGACCACTGTGGCATCATAGGCCGGGGTGAAGTTCGAGAGGATCCGTGATGCACAGGTCGTCGGGAGTCCCCTGGTACAGATGTTGTCCTTGATGGCTATGGGAACGCCCAGGAGAATGTCCTCGTTACCCTCGTTCAGATCCCGATCCGCCCTGGCTGCCTGTTCCAGCGCCTCTTCGGCATTCACCGTAATGAATGCGTTGTGGTCATCGGTGCGTATCTTCTCCAGGAGAGCCTCTATCTCCCTGGTTGGCGTGGTTTCACCACGGCGGTATCTTCTCGCTGTCTCGAGCATGGCGTTCCTACTCGAGAACCTTGGGCACAACAAAGACCCCGTTCATGAATTCAGGGGCGTTGGCCATTGCCTGTTCCCTCGATTGAGAGATCCTGGCCTCGTCATCACGGAGGCTGTTGGTGATGGATCCCGTGTGCACGGTCGATTCGAGACCCTGCGTGTCGAGGGCTGAAAGCATGTCCATGTGGTCGAGGATGGAGTTGAGCTCCCGGATGAAGCGAGGGATCTCTGCTTCCCCCAATGTCAGGCGGGCAAGGCCTGCCACATGCCTGACGTCTGCTTCGGTGATTTTCATGCCATACCTCCCCTTCTCCTCAGCGTGTACCACACGTGGTGTATACTATACTCTCCGAGTTCTCTCAAGGAAAGCCCGCTGAGAGATCGGGTTTTGGGCCTGCTCCCGGGACGTGCTTTTCGAGGCGAATTCCATCGGGGAAGGCCGAAGACGATCATACAATCCGGGATCATCATCACAGTGGAGCGGGACAATGCGTACTTATTGGACAGGTCCTGGCGCAATCTGGTATACTCGGGTTCTGCCATGATCATGAAAAACGTGACCTGGGGAGGACGCAGTGATGTTCCATACCGACGTGTGTGACCTGCTCGGAATCGAGTATCCGATCATTCTGGGGGGAATGGTCTGGATCGGCAAAGCTGATCTCGCTGCCGCGGTTTCCGAGGCTGGAGGCCTCGGCCTGCTTGGCGCCGGAGGAATGACCATCGAAGAGATTCACTCCGAGTGTTCTCTGGTGAAAGAGAAAACCAGCAAACCCTTTGGGGTGAATCTTCCCATGATCAGACCGGACATCTCTGAAATGATCGATGCCTCTATCGAAAGCGGCGCCTCCGTTGTCGTGACATCATCGGGAAATCCGAAATCGTTTACCCGGGTGATCAAAGAACGGGGCTGCGCGGTGATGCACGTGGTGCCCTCTGTTTCCTATGCCCTCAAATGCGTCGAGGCAGGGGTCGACATCATCATTGCCGAAGGGATCGAAGCCGGCGGTCACGATGGGTTCGATGAAATCACGACCATGGCCCTGATCCCACAGGTAGTCGACGCGGTCGACGTGCCGGTGATCGCTGCCGGGGGGATCGCCGATGGTCGGGGGTTTGTCGCGGCCCTTTCCCTGGGAGCCAAGGGGGTGCAGCTGGGGACCCGATTCGTGGCAACCTATGAATCGGCGGCACACCCGAGATTCAAGGACGCCATCCTCCAGCTGCCTGACAACGGTACCACCATCACCGGCAGGACGACCATAGGACCCACCCGTTCCATGAAAAACACCCTGACACAAAAAATCCAGGAGGCTGAGCGTCAGGGTGCATCGGCCCAGGAACTCTTCGATCTCATCGGTGAAGGACGCTCCGCCATGGCGAGCATCGAGGGCGACATCGAGGAAGGTTCGGCCTACTGCGGGCAGATCGGGGGAATGATCAGGGAACTCAAGAGCGTCTCTGATGTCTTCGACGAAATCCTCGCGCAGGCACGGGACACCATCACTCAGATTCGGCATTTCTCCGAGCTCTAGGCCCCCCCATGAGGGTGTTCCGTGCGCCGGGGTATCCTCCCGGCATTGTTGCATCTCTAAAATTCCTGCAGGCTCATTTCAGGGGTCATATCCCCCGACTCTCACCGGTGTGTGCTGTTCAATTGACCGCAAGACCTTCTCAAAAATGATTGATAAGCCTAGGCAAAGTGTTTATATTTCACATATTGTTTGTATCATCATCTGTCAGACTTAACAAAGGAGGGGTTCATGGCAAAGTTCGAAGAGAAATCCATACCAGCTGTGTTTCAGAATCGCGTGGAAGAATTCGGTGAACGTGCAATCGTGGCCTACAAGAATGAACAGGGGGTCTACACGGACATCTCCTGGAAGAAGATGAACGAGATGGTCCGCAACCTCGGGTATACTCTCATTTCAAGGGGAGTTGAGCCCGGGGACAAGATCGCGTTGTTCTCTCCCAACCGGTACGAGTGGTGGGTCACCGACCTTGCAGTCCTTTCGTTGGGGGCTGTCAACGTTCCGATCTACGCCACGAACTCCGCGGAAGAAGCCCGCTACATCATCGAGAATTCCGACTCGAAGATGTGTTTCGTGGCGACAAAAGAGCACATGGACAAGGTGCTCTCCGTGAAAGACAAGCTGCCGAACCTGACGGATGTCATTGTCTTCGATTCCGTGGACACCTCCGAGGGTGTCACGACCCTCAAGGAGGTGATGGCCTCCGGGGCGGCCAACCCCAGGGAGCAGAAATTCAACGACCGGATCAATGCCATCAAGTCTGAGGCCCTTGCCACCATCATCTACACCTCCGGCACCACGGGTCCGCCAAAGGGCGTGATGCTGTCGCACAACAACTTTTTCGCAAACGTCAGGCAGTGCCACGCTGTAGATCCGGAGCTCTTCGATCGGGCGCTGGAAATGACCAACCTCTCGTTCCTGCCGCTGGCCCACTCATTCGAGCGCACGGTGGGATACTACCTCCCCATGTCCTTCGGCACCAAGGTGTACTTTGCAGAGGATTTCGCCAAGATCCTGGAGAATTTCAATGAGGTACACCCCACGAACATCGTGAGCGTTCCCCGGCTCTATGAGAAGGTGCACACCGGAATCCTCGCCAAGGTCGCCACAGCGCCCCCGATCAAGAAGGCCCTGTTCACCTGGGCCATGGGCATTGCGAAGGAAAACCTCCCCTATATCTGCAACGACAGGCCCCGCAGCGGATTCTTCGCCTTCAAGTACAACCTGGCCGACAAGCTCATTTTCAGCAAGCTCAAGGCAGCGCTCGGCATGGACAAGCTCGAGTTCGCCTTCTCCGGCGGAGGCCCCCTGTCCGTGTCGGACGCGGAATTTTTCCTGGGCATGGGCATCAAGGTAGTGGAAGGCTTCGGGCTCACCGAGACCACACCGGTTACGAACGCGAACCTCCCGAAAAAGATCAAGCCCGGAACCACCGGCCCTGCAGTCAAAGACACCATCGTGAAGATCGGTGAACATGGAGAGGTGCTCATCAAGGGACCCCAGGTGATGATGGGGTATTACAAGAACGAGGAAGCAACGAAGGAGGCCTTCACGGAGGACGGGTTCTTTAAGACCGGCGACATCGGAGAGATCGATTCCGACGGCTATCTCAAGATCACGGGCCGCATCAAGGACATCATCGTGACCTCGGGTGGCAAGAACATCTCGCCCCAGAACATCGAGAACAGCCTCAAGGCTTCCCGGTTCATCGAGCAGGTTGCGGTCATCGGCGACAACCGGAAGTACCTCTCGGCCCTCATCGTTCCCGCCTTTGCAGAGCTCGAGGGGTGGGCAAAAGAGCGGGGCATCGAGTTCAGCTCGCGCAAGGACCTCCTTGCCAATGCGCAGGTGAAAGACCTCTACACGCAGGAACTCGAGGAACACATGAAGGATTATGCACGGGTGGAGCAGATAAGGAAGTTTACCCTCCTGGAGAACGAGTGGTCCCAGGAGACGGACGAGCTCACCCCGACGCTGAAACTCAAGAGGCGCGTTATCAACGAAAAGTACCATGACGTCATCGAGGCCCTGTACCCTCCAGAATAGGTGAACTCTCCGGGGGAAGGGGATGTTGCACCCTTCCCCCTCCCCCTTGCAGCACCATCAAGATACACGCTGCGATCTGCTGTTCACGAATGACCTTGGTTCTGCTGTTTCTCTCTTGTAATTCACCCCTGTTTCTCGTATACTTTTGAGAAATTTACATGTTCGATCGATAAAATCAGATCAGCTATGTGAGGGAGGAGGAATCAATGGCAAAATTCGAAGAAACATCAATGGGTGCAATATTCCAGAATCGCGTGGAACAGTTCGGCGACAAAACGCTCATCCTGTTCAAGAACAAGCAGGGTGTGTGGGAAGAGATCTCCTGGAACAAGATCAATGAAATGGTCCGTGATGTGGGGCTCTACCTCATCAGCAGGGGAGTCCAGCCCGGCGACAAGGTGGCCCTGTTCTCCCCGAACCGCTACGAGTGGTGGGTGGCGGACCTCGCGATCCTGTCCATCGGCGCCGTGAACGTGCCGATCTATGCCACGAACTCGGCGGAAGAATCCCGCTACATCATCGATAACTCTGACGCCAAGATGTGCTTCGTGGGTACTGCTGAGCACATGGATAAAATCCTTTCGGTCAGGCCTAATCTCCCGAACCTTGGAGAACTCATCATTTTCGACGACCTTGACAAGCTGCCTGAAGGTGTCGTTTGCATCAAGGATGCCATGAATGCCGGCAAGGAATACAAGAACAAGGACGAGTTCGACCAGAGGCTGAAACCCATCAACATCGAGGATGTCGCCACCATCATCTATACATCCGGCACCACGGGCAACCCCAAGGGGGTGATGCTCACACACAAGAACTTCGTCTCCAACGTGAACCAGCTCCGTGCCGTCGATCCTGAGTTCCTGGAAGGGGATCACTTGTTCCTCTCGTTCCTTCCCCTTGCCCATTCCCTGGAGAGAACCGTGGGATACTACACCCCCATCTTCCTGGGTCACAAGGTCGCCTTTGCCGAGAGCACGGAGAAGCTGCTGGAAAATTTCCAGGAGATCCGTCCAACCTTCCTGGTGAGTGTGCCCAGGATCTACGAAAAGGTTCATTCCGGCATCACCGCCAAGGTCTCCACAGCCCCTCCGATCAAGAAGGCCCTGTTCAATTGGGCCATGGGCGTTGCCAAGGAAAACCTCCCCTATTTCTGCGAAGACAAGGAACGCACCGGGATGTTTGCCATCAAGTACAACCTTGCCAACAAGCTCATCTTCAGCAAGCTCAAGCATGCCCTCGGCATGGACAAACTCCATGCAGCGATCTCGGGTGGCGGCCCGCTTTCTGTCTCCGATGCCGAATTCTTCCTCGGCATGGGCATCAAAGTCTGTGAAGGCTTCGGCCTGACCGAGACAACCCCGGTCACCCACGGGAACAAGCCGAAAAAGATCAAGCCCGGAACCGTCGGCCCTGCCCTGAAGGATACCATCGTAAAGATCGGTGAAGGGGGCGAGGTGCTCATCAAGGGGCCCCAGGTCATGAAGGGGTACTACAAGAACGAGGCAGCCACGAAGGAGGTCTTCACCGAAGACGGCTTCTTCCGCACCGGCGACATCGGGGAGATCGACTCCGACGGCTACCTCAAGATCACGGGACGCATCAAGGACCTCATTGTCACCTCTGGGGGCAAGAACATCTCCCCGCAGAACATCGAGAATTCCCTGGTGACCTCCCCGCTGATCGAACAGGTCGCGGTGATCGGGGACAACCGGAAGTATCTCTCTGCGCTTATCGTGCCGTCCTTCGCCGCGCTCGAGACCTGGGCCAAGGAGAATTCCATAGAGTTTTCCAGCAGAGAGGATCTCGTCGCAAAACCCGAGGTGCAAAAGCTCTATGAGAAAGAAATCGAGGAGCAGATGAAGGACTACGCCCGGGTGGAGCAGATCAGGAAGTTCAAGCTCCTCACCAAAGAGTGGTCACAGGATACCGATGAGCTGACCCCCACCCTCAAGCTCAAACGGCGCGTGGTCAACCAGAAATTTGCTCAAGAAATCGAGTCCATGTATCCTCCTGAATAAAACGACACAGGAACTCGTAACCCGGCTGCGGTGGGGGGGTCTCCTCACCGCAGCGTTTTTTTGTTGTGAACTGCACGCAATCTTTTGACATTCGCCTGATCTGTGATATGCATGATGAGACTGGTATGCACAAACCTGAATGTACTACGGTTCTCATGAGACAGGAGGTTCAACCATGATGTCATCCCTTCTCACGTCAGAACGTGATGCCCTGTTGCTGTACGGGTTGTTTTCCCTCATCGCCCTCGCCGCTCTCCTGTTCCCCGGGGAACTGGCCGTTGGAATACGATTGAGTGGCGTGGTCATCCTGTACAATGTCATGGTGCCCGTTTGGGCACTGCGGAGAAATCATCCGGAGTGGATCAGGCTCTGGCTCTTTCTCCTGCCGCTGAGCATCCTCCAGATTTTTCCCGATGCCTTCCTGGCATCCGTGCTCGGGGTCCTCGTTTTTCCCGATACCGGTTCACCGAGTTTTGCCAATGTGCCGCTGTTCATGGGAGGGATGTGGGTCATACCCCTGTTTATCATCGTTCTGATCGGAAAAGGGGTTGAAGCGCGATTCACCAGGAGTCACGCCCTGCTGGCGGTCTGCTGTGCCTCTGCCGTTCTGTTTCTCGGATCAGAGTCTGTCTTGTGGACGATCCCGATCTGGTATGCCCGGGACGTGATGGTTATTTCCCACATTGCACTCTATCTCGTGATACCGGAAATCCTGCTTGGACTGTTCACCTATGGCGCCTTTGAACTGTTCCACATGCGCCCGCTTCAACACAGGCTGGGAGCTGCTTTTACCGTCATGGTCGTGTATCTCGGCAACCTGTGCTTTTTCTACCTGATCATCGAACGCCTCATCTTCTCTGCGCCTCATTGAGCATGTGGTGAAGAAAACCCACAGGCCCCGGACAGAACCCGTGGACGTGATTTTAGTTTTGAGCTGCCCTGCATCAGGCATCACTCAAGACTCGGGCCGAACCCCCTTCCACTTCCGGGGCGGTAATCTTCGTGCATCCTTCTGTGGTGGCCAAAGCCTCCCCAGAACGTACGCCACCACCCAATTTCCATTTCCGATGTATCCTTCGGAAGAGTGCGTGAAAAGGCCAACAGATCAAGGAGCTCCTTCTCGCTCCATTCGTTGATGATCGCAGAGGGCATGGTTGTTCCCGGTTGACCGGCTCGAACCTTGTGCATGAATTCCCACGGGTTTTCGTTGGCAAGTGTTCCCACAAATTCGGGATTGTCGGCATCACCAAAATTTATTGCCGTGCCGGCAACACCGTGACACATGTGCGTGCAGTTCCTTCTGTACAGAGTGCTCCCGGTCCTGCTGTTTCCTCCTGTCGGCTTCCCTTCATCGCTGATCAGCCTGGTCGTATCGATCAGTCCTTTCTTGATGAACATCGCGAGATCTGCGAGATCATCATCTGCGAGATACCCGGTATAATCGTGTTCTTTTCGCTCCGTTCCCCTGGTTATGTTCTCAAGTTCCTCCAGGGACATCTTCAAAGAAGCCTCGTGTACACCCTTGAACCCGGTATAGTGAGATCCTTTTCCGTAGGCCCCATCCTTTCCGCGATAGTCCCATCCATGACATTCCTTGCATCGGAAGGTATCGTAGCCCCGGCGGGTATTTGTGCTCTGCTCCTTCCACAGAGGATGGTCTTTCTGAGGTTTTTCCGTATCGACTGTTGTTTTCCACCAGTTGTCATAGAGCTGCCCGCCTCGAGCGATTCTGATCAGTTCAGTGAGCTTTGCGCCATCTTCCTGGGAAAATGGTGACGGATAGATCTTCTGGGGTGTCCTGCTCCCCATGCCGGGGCCCATCTGGGTCCATGCGAGGGAGGCCAACACCATCAGAGCGATGAAAAGAGACAACTTTTTCATGGTACCCTCCTCGAATTCCCTGTCATGATCTGACCTGGTTCATCTTTGTTTCCCGGTAATGAGTGCGCTCACTTGAGAAATTCATCGTGGAGAAGATGTTCTGCCGACATTCATGACCGTTGAGTAGCGTGATGTACCACCAATAAAATAACTTGGAACGGGCTCAATGCAAGGGCACAGAAGTGCCAGACCACGCCAGCACATGGTTCAGGTCTCAAAAAGCCTTCTATATGCTTGAGTTATGAACATCCATCATGAAAAATCGTTCCTGATGGTGAAACACAAGATTGTTTAAACGGATACACACCATGTGTGGGGTGAAGGCCAGAGTTATAATCCCTCTTGTTTTCTGTGTTTCACCAACGCATAGTACTCTGAAGAAGGACGGCACGTACTATGGATGGTTGTACCCTGAAGAACGTACATCATTCCAGCGCAGACTCATAGAGAACACTGCCTTGATGCAAAAGGGGGAATCCGATGAACCGACAGCGGACAGGACTCATGATGATCCTATTTGTTGGGGCACTTGCACTGGCCTGGCTCACTCATGGAACTGGAGTGGTGCGCAATGATCTTTCACGCAATATCTACATCCCTGATGAACTGACCATGCCACTGCAGGTACAGGTTGCCTACAACGAAAACCTCATCTTCTTTCACTTCCGTTGGCCTGCCAGAAATGCCTATGTGTATCACGACATGCTGCGCTACGAAGACGGCACCTGGGTGCGACACGGAGCTTCACGCGCAGGGCCTGATCCGGACAATACCTATGAGGACCGGGTAACCATGCTGGTTGATGACGGCCGGGTCCCTGATTTCGGCCGTTTCGGCGGGTATATAACCATCGGTGCCAATGCACGGTTTTTCACCAACCAGGCGGACAAGGCCGAGGTTGCCGGGCATCCGCACCTGGGAGGCACGCTTGGTGTCAACGAGGTGCAGAAGCACCTGCCTGCAACCCGTTCCGACATGGCTGACTGGCGTACCGTGGTGAGTGAAGAAACGCTCCAGCAGCAGCGCGATGCAGGCTATTTTCTGGATCTCTGGCATTGGCGCGCCGGACGATCCAACCCGGTGGGCATGTCTGACGACCAGTGGATCGGAGAGCACCGCCACGGTGATTCCGGAAAGGCACCCTTCAGCACAAACTGGGACAGTAAGCTCAAGCAGCCAAAATACATGTTTGATCCTGCTCGCACCGGGCAGTATGCCCTGCGATGGGAGGATGTCGAGTCGAACCGGTTCGATTTCGAAGACATCTATTATCTTTCTGAAGACTTCGCTGTACCCTTCGATCCTTCGCACTCCTGGGTCAACGGTGATGTCATTCCCCGGCGCCTGCTGCGGATTGGGGACGGATCGAGGGGAGATATCAGGGTTTACGGCAAGGGCCGCTGGGAACAGGGCTATTGGAACGTGACCCTGGTGCGTGCCCTCGTCACTGGCAACCCCGATGACAAGGCTTTCAATGAGCAGGGGTTGTACAATTTGGGGTTTGCGGTGCACCGTGACGCTACCGGCAGCCGTTGGCACTACGTTTCCCTCCCCTGCACCCTGGGACTGGGCCGTGATGCCGATATTACAGCGGAACCCTTCACCGGTGAATCACCACCGTGGACAGATACCTGGAAGGAAATCAAGCTGTTTTACCCTGGCCAGGTGAACTGGCCTTACCTGACAAGCCGTGCCCATGCAGGGTCAGTCAATATCGCTGAAGGGGTTCCTGTCCATTCCCGTCACACTGAGGTGCAACTCGCTCTCTATGGCGTTGAAAGAGAATTCAATTCCGAGATTATCCGCCAGTGGATCTGGACATTGGTGTCCGGCATTGTACTGATGATGGCCCTGGGGATTGGTCTCTCACTCCGTCTTGGACGGTACAATGGAGGTGTCAGATGACCGGTGTGCATCATATGCTCGTGCACTTTCCCCTTGCACTGTGGGCCCTTGCACTGGTGATGATTCTGCTTCGCACTCTCACCACGGGCGAATTGGCCCGCCTCTCTGAGCGTGCTCTTGTGCCTGTCCTTGCACTGAGTCTCCTGGGAGCTCTGGCCGCAGTAATCAGTGGCTTTCTTGTGTGGCCCTGGGAGGCTGCTCTCTCCAGTCCGCTGACCCGCAACCATATTCTCATGGCTCTTTGGTCCACAAGCCTGTGGGCTGTGATAACTGCACTGATATGGCTGATTGGTTCTGCCCTGTGGGATGGCATCGGTCGCTGGGTCATGCTGGTTCTGGGTTTGATTGCCTCATGCCTTTTTGCTATCACTGGAACCCTGGGTGGACACCTGGCTGGCGTGACCTCTTTTTTTTCCATCATCCTCGACAGTCTTGGTTGGACAGTCTATGAAACGTTTTATCTTCCATCCATGAGTCTTGTGCTTCTCTTTCTGATCGGGGGGATCATGGTGGTGCTCGGTGTCACGGGAAGGAAGACATAGGCAGGAACAGAGTGATCTCCTGAGAGGAACTCTCGAAAAACCTGCTTACTCACGCCCTTTCCAGATATTTATCTCAGGGTCTTCGAAACACGTTCTGCAGAAGGCCTTGGTAGTGCCATGGCCGCAGCCGTAACACCAGATGTCGAACACCCTGCACTCCCTGCACAGGGCCTTCTGGCAGCCATCGCACAGGACAACGGCATCACGCTTGTGACAGACCTCACAGGGTTTACCGTAGGAAACGACGATCATGAACGCCTCTCCCTGAACATCATGAGCAGCCCCGTGACGTGCGGGTAAGGGCACGGTCCATGGCCCTGGTCGCGAGACGCATGATGAGGTGATACAGGGGGAACAGGGTTACACCCTGGTTTCCCATGGTGAGCGCCGCTGCCCTGTCGATCCCGCTGGCGGCTCCGGTGATCAGGATCTTTCGCTGACTGATCTGCATGAACTCCCTCCCCTGCGATGGTCTCTTGTTTTTGGAGTACCGGGATAAACCGATCGCTCTGCCGGATCCGTTCTGTCCAGCATTTCCCGTGTTCAGGCCCCCCGAATTCCCTGGCCCCATGAAGGTTCTCTACACAATCTCTTTCAGAGAATCCAGCGCGATTTAAGCAAGGCACCTGATCTGCAGAGCCACAGCACACATCAGAAGGGATGATGGAATGGACACTGCAGCCTCAACACCCTGGTTGCAGGGGTTTCCACACTTTGTCGGAGGCACAGAGTACAGGAGGCGCAGAGCATATGTCCCAACAACGCTCTCCTCTTGATTGACCAGCCTCTCTCGGGTAGAGAAAAGAGGAACCGTGTGTGGTTCTGATTGCAATCGAGGAGGTGATCCATGAAGGCTGTTGTCTATGATCCTCACGAGCATGATCATGAAGAACATCGAGATCAGTCCCATGATCCTGAACTTCAAGGAGATCCTGCTCACCGGATCCTATTCCAACACCCACGAGGAAAACCGGCAGTGCCTGCAGTGGATGGCCCGGGGGCTGCTGGACGGAAGGCCCCTGATCTCAGATACCAGTACCCTGGATGAACTCCCTGCCCTGTACCGGGATCGCATCGATACTGGAAACACCATCAAGGTCATGCTGAGCATCGGTGAGGAATTCTGAGAGGGTTTCATTATGATCCATCCCCTGGACTGGTGCCACTCACGAGTGGACAACCTGGTGCGGGGTATACCCAAGGCTGCCTTCCTCCCAAAATTTATCCCTTCTTGACATTCTCCGGGTATCTTATATCTTACTGGTAGGGGGCTTTGTCTCAAGAAACGAGGCTTCCCTGTTTCCACAGGGAGCCGGTAGTGTTCACGACACATCAGTAGTGACACTGGCGAGCAGATCGCACAGGCTTCACTGCAGGAGATGGGTACGACTGCCGGTTTCTGAAACAGTAGTAAGCTATTGTACACTCAGCAGTCTAAAAACAAAGGAGGAAACGCTATGAAAAAATGTGTAATGGTGCTTGTTCTCGTCAGTCTCATCATGCTGCCTGCTGTGAGCGGTTTTGCGGTAAAAAAGGAGAATACGGGGTGCGGCCTGGGCTATATGATCATGCAGGGCAATGACGGCTTGCTTTTCCAGATACTGGCCGTGACAACTAACGGAACATCGGGAAACCAGACCTTCGGCATCACGTCGGGAACGCTGGAGTGTGAGCAACCAAATCGCTTAGTCAGCAAGGAACTACTCAACAATTACATCGCAGACAACATGGACAACCTCGCCCGGGACATAGCCAGAGGACAGGGAGAATATCTCAATACCCTTGCAGTTCTCATGGAGGTCCCCGAAGGTACCAGGACCCTCTTTTATGCAACACTGCAGGACAACTTTTCACGAATCTATCCAGGAACGGATGTCACGAGTATCGATGTTCTCCAAAACATCGAATCCCTGATGTAATCCGGTCTGGTGAGCACTGGTCCAGGAGGGAGATGCCAGGGAGATACCCTGTGTATCTCCCTCATGTTGCTTGTTGCTCTCTTGCTCCCTGTGTCTGGTGTTGTGCTTCATGCAACAGATGCACCGTATCGTGAAGAGGTGCTGGAAGAGGCTCACCGTCTGAACCTCCATGAAGACCCGTACTGGCATATCCTGGTGCACTACAAGCACACCCTCCGTGGTGTTGAAAGCCTGGTTGACGACCCCGCTTTCTTTCTGGCTGAAGACGGCAAAACAAACCCCTCCTCGGAGCTGGATGCCACCATCCGTTCATTCTTCGAGCCCGTCGACGATGATGATGATCCCGTTGTATGCAGGTTCGTGGCACGGTTCGAATGGATACGGGAGAGACTGAACCTCGACACCACGAGGCTTCCTGCAGCAGGATGCAGTGCATTTATGGACTTCCTGGACAGGATCAAGCCGGAATCGGTTGCCCTGGTATTCCCGATGTCTCACATGAACAGCCCGGCCTCCATGTTCGGTCACACCCTCCTGACGATCGATACTGCCGACAGGACGAAACTGCTCGCCTATTCCGTCAGCTATTCCGCGGTGACTGACGAAACCTTTGGTCCCGCCTTTGCGCTGAAGGGACTGTTCGGGTTTTACCCAGGCTACTTCACTGTTCTGCCGTATTATCTCAAACTCCAGCAGTACAGCGATGTCGATCACCGTGACATCTGGGAGTATCCACTCAATTTGACAGAGCCGGAAATACGCAGGATGCTGCTTCATATCCGCGAACTGGATTCCATTGCCAGTGACTATTACTTTTTTGACGAGAACTGCTCATATCTTCTCTATTTCCTCCTTGAAGCGGCGCGCCCCTCGGCGAGGCTGACAGACAGCTTTCATACGTGGGTCATTCCCCTGGATTCCATCAGAAAAATCGAGGAACAGGGCCTGATATCTGATGCTCACTACCGGCCATCACGGACCACGAAGATCAACCACCTGACCTCGCAGCTGTCTGATCAGGCTCAGGAGTGTGCACTGGCCATGGCGAGGGGCATGCCAGACGACGTGATCTGTACAGGAGACGAGGTTTCCGAAGTCGAAAGGGTGAAGATCTGTGAGCTTGCCGGCGAATACCTGCAATACCGCTACACACGGGGTAACGTGCCGGAAAGTATCTACCAGGAACGTTTCCTGAACATCCTCAACCAGCGAAGCCGGTTGGGCATATCGACGGATGAGGATCTGTACCAGATCCCGGCACCTCTTCAGCCCGAAAAGGGACATCGTTCCAGCCGTTTTGCCATGGGTGCCGGGGTGTGGAGAAACGACGTATTTGCAGAGATGAGGCTCAGGCCTGCCTACCATCACCTCATGGATGCTGATGACGGCTATATACCGGGAACACAGCTCGTTTTTGCAGATATTGCCCTGCGCTGGTATCCGACGGACAATCGACTCATCCTCCAGGGCCTGGATCTTATCGACATCATCTCCCTCTCGCCCCGTGACAGGTTCTTCCAACCCGTATCCTGGAAGATAAAAACAGGCCTGACACGGATAATGGATGATGACGACAGGGACATCCTTGTGTGTCAGATCAATCCAGGCGGCGGGTTCACCTTCAGCAGTGAGAGTATCGGACTGATGTATGTGATGCTGGAAACGGATCTCAATGTCAGCGGTGCCCTGAACGGGAACTATGCCGCTGGTGTCGGCGGCTCGACCGGTGTCATCATGTGCCCCAAAGCGTTCTGGAAGCTTCATGTCTTTGGAAGAACCCTGTACTATGGTTTCGCCGATCATTTCAGCTCAATGGAGGCAACGATGCAGCACAACCTGACACTACAGACGAACCAGAGCATATCGGTTGACGTCTCCCGGCAGAAAACACAGGGGTTTTATCAGACCCGGATAACGCTTCTCTTGAATTTCTTTTTCTGAGAAACCCTATGGATACTGCCAACACAGCTAAAACAGGGATCATCCTCATCCTGGTGCTCTTCGCATCCGGCTGTGTGTCGGAAGCGATCTATCACCCGTCGCTTTTCGTACAATCCACTCCGGCAGACATCGGCTGTGCCTATGAAGACATCTCCCTGGAAACATCCGATACGGTGAGGATTTCCGGATGGTGGGTTCCTGCGACACGTTCACGGGGAACGGTGTTGTTCTGTCACGGAAACGCCGGCAACATCGGTGATCGCCTGGACACAGTGAAGATCATCCACGATCTGGGGCTCGACGTACTCATTTTCGATTACCGGGGATACGGGAACAGCTCTGGTTCGCCCACGGAACACGGGACCTATCTCGATGCCGAGGCAGCTTATGAGTATCTGATCACGGAAAAACGCTCTGATCCCCGGCAGATCATTCTCTGGGGCAGGTCGCTCGGGGGTGCCATTGCAGCCAGAACTGCAGCCCACCATCCCGGCGGTCTCGTCATCATCGAGTCATCCTTCACCTCCCTGAAAGACCTGGTAGGCGATCATCTTCGCTGGGTTCCATCTTGGCTCCTGTCCCGCTACGCCTATGATACCAGGGCGTACCTGCAAAACATCACGTGCCCGATCCTCATTATCCACAGCAGGGACGATGAAATAGTCCCGTTTCACCATGGAAAAAGCCTGTATGATTCGATCAGTGGACAGAAGAGGTTTCTGGAACTACGAGGATCGCACAATTTCGGGTTCATGGATTCACGGGCAGTGTATGAAGCATTCCTTGATGCTTTCATCAGGCACTATGGGAAGCAGAGCGAGGAGTTCTCCCGGTGAAGACGTCGGCAGTGAGGATCTCTCTCCTGTGCATACTCACGCTGATCCTGGGCGCACCGTATTCCCCTGCCTGTGATCTTCCTGAACAGGCCCTTGCACTCATTGCCGATGCCTCCGTGGACCCGTGCCCCTTGTGCAGGAAACACACCTTGAACAAAGCCTTTGCGATCCTGAATGAATGGTTTATGCCCGGCAAGAGTATTCAGACGGATCAGACCTGCCGGTTCGTGAAAACAACCCCGTGTGGCGACAATGAACTCTCCCTGAGCTGTTATCCCTCAGATGCACTGATTGCATCCATTGACGCCGGAGCCGTGCCGCCCCGTCTGGTTTTCAGGTTTCACGCCGTGCACAAGCACCTCGTGGGTATCGCGGACACCGATTATACTAACGCAGCGAACGCTGCTCGCTACACTGAATCCGGGCCGGACACGGCATTCGAAGGTAGCATCAGGTTCATTGCGTACCGCTACGGCGATGGCCCGTCATACAATTATTTCGAGCAGACACACAGACTCGTGATCCACTGCACGGTGGAGCGGTTGATCCCGGTGAAACCAGAATAACATCGAGAATGTCGCTTTTTCTGACAGGGACATCGAACGCCATGTGGTTTGAGGTAGTTGGCCCCTGCCCCGCGGCAGATGATCTCGGTCATGGTCTTGTGGGCGAACGCCAGGCCAGATATGAAATGACTGCCAAGACCATGGAATCTATTGATTCAAATATCTTTTTATGGTAACCAGGTACTAGCTTCAGGCAGTTCACACTGCAACGTGAATACAAATTGCATCTGTTATGTGTGTTGATTAAGGAGGAACATGCGATTCGCAAGATATTCCTTCGCCTGTATTCTTGAAGATGCTGCAATCCTTCCGGAATACAAGGGTTCGACCTTTCGGGGCATTTTCGGCCATGCGTTGAAACAGGTGGTCTGCGCCCTGAAAAGACAAGAGTGCGACGAGTGTATTCTGCGCCAGAAGTGTCTCTATGCCTCCGTGATCGAACCGAAGAGTTGGAACCAGCTTGAGGCGAAAAAACCCAAGACAGCAATGCCACCCCATCCCTACGTCATCGAACCCGATCCTGATCAGAGGACATCTTTTGCCAAAGGTGAACTGTTTGGTTTCAACCTGATCCTCTTTGGCGAGGTGAATGATTCTCTGCCATATTTCATCTATGCCTTTGATCAGGTCGGCAGACGTGGAATCGGAAAGAAGGTTGAGGGCCAACGTGCCCGCTTTGCCCTTGAACGTGTGGAGGTTGAAGGTTCGAGCTGTTACAGCAAAGAGCATCGAAAAATCCTGAACATGGGAAATCAACGGGACCTGTCTCTGGAGAACCTGACACGAGCGTCTGATCATGGTGTACACACAGTGAACATTTCTCTTCTCACTCCGCTCAGAATCAAGCATCAGAATCACCTCGAGGCATCCCTCCCCTTCCATGTACTTGTGCGGGCCATGCTCAGGAGGGTTTCCACCCTTCTTGCCGCCTACGGGGCTGGTGAGCCGGACCTCGATTATCAGGGTCTCACGAAAAGAGCCCAGACGGTGGAAACGATTGAATCACATCTGAGCTGGTTTGACTGGCGACGATATTCCAACCGCCAGGACCAGGCAATGCTCATGGGCGGAATTGTCGGGAACGTTTCCTACACGGGCGATCTCGGAGAATTTCTCCCCCTGATCAGGTTCTGCGAAATCTCGCATCTCGGAAAACAGACAACCTTCGGTCTTGGTAAAATTAAAATGGAGGCGATTCCGTGAGATATGCTCTGCTGGCGGTGGCGGGGCTCAGCCCCCAGGTCATCACGGAAACACTCTTTGCCCTCCACCAGCAGGGAAAACGTATCGACGAGATCCATGTCATCACGACACGAAAAGGAAAAGAACTGCTCTATGCCCAGGTATTGCCGACCTCTGACGGGAAGTATGCCCGGTATATGGTTGAGTATGGGATGGATCCGCCATCGATCATATTCAATCATGAAACCATTTACACCGTGCTGGATGAGCACGGTAGCGAGGCGGATGATATTCTGACCCAGGAGCACAATGAGCTGCTCCTGAAGAAGTGTCTCGACATCACCTATGCACTGACGAACAGGGAAGACACGGTTGTGTTCTTCTCCATTGCCGGTGGCCGGAAGACCATGAGTTCCTGTCTCATGACCGCTGCACAGTTTTATGCCCGCCCTTTGGATAGGATTTATCACGTGATGGTCTCCCCGGAATTCGAGAACTGCCGGGAGTTTTTCTACCCGCCGAAGGTTTCAATTCCCATAGAGTTACGGGACGAAAATGGGAAGATATACTACAAAGAATCACACCATGCACAGGTTCACCTGGTTCCCGTTCCCTTTGTCTCTGCCAGGAATCGGATACTCTCTCCCGAAGGTTTCCCCATAGACCCGGAAACCCTCATGCTCTCTCTCATCAGGGACACGGTATTCGGCCTCACGCTCGATCTTGATGCTGCCACCGTGGAGTATCAGGGAAAGACCATGCGGATGATGCCTGCCAGGCTGGCTGTGTATGCATTCTTTCTCATGGAGAAGAAAAGGTGCCGCTTGGCAAAGATCACCTGTTCAGGCTGCACGCAGTGTTATCTGGGAACCAGCGAGGTTCTGCAGCGACGAAACGAGATCGCGGAACTCTATCGATCCATAACCGGGGGGAGGATTCCAGAAAGCACGAGCAGATCTGGGGTGCTGGACCTGGATGTCGAGAATTTCAATTCATACAAGGGAAGAATCAGGCGGGATATTGAGGGTGCCTTCGGCATCTATGCCGCTCAGGACCTTGCGCTCACTGCAGTTGGAAAACGGCCGGATACCCGCTACGGCCTCGGGTTGGATAGGGAGAAGATCAAAATTCTAAATGAGAGATCGATGTTCGTTCAGTGAGGACTCAGCAATATTGCGAAGGGTTATCATGATGCAAACAAGGGCATATGCTGTTTTTGAAGATGCAAGGAGGAGATATGATGGATGAAACGATTCTGAAAGTCGCCATCTCTGGTTTCATGCACGACATCGGGAAATTTGCACAAGAGGGTCTCTTTGTTTCGGAAGATTTCCTCAATAGACATGCTGACCTGTACCAACCGTTCTTCAATGAACAGCATACCCACCGTCATGCGGTCTACACGGCAGCCTTTATCGATCACATCGAAAAGCTCCTGCCAAAAGCATTTAACCGTGCAAACTGGGGTCTGGAGGATCCCTTTATCAACCTGGCTGCAGGGCACCATAAACCGAAGACCCCATTGCAGTGGATCGTCGCCATGGCTGATCGGATCAGCAGTGGCTGGGATAGGAAGGGGTTCGAGGAATACAACCAGGCCATTACACCAAGTGCGTATCGTAAGACTCGGCTGTTATCACTCTTCGAGACAATTTCCGTTGAAGAGACCGGGCGTGAATCAGAACAGAGAATGTATTCATATCGGCTTTCACCGGTCTCTCCCGTAAGCATATTCCCTGAGCAGAAATCAAAAATTGAATCCACAAGTGATGATCAAGCCAGGAAAGAATACAAGAGCCTGTTCGAGCAGTTCATCTTCGATCTCGAACGACTCATGCACAGGGAAGAGAGTATCGCTCTCTGGTTTGAGCACTTCGACAGCCTGATGATGATCTATACTTCCTGTATCCCTGCAGCTCGGGCGGGAAAAATTGTCCCCGATGTTTCGCTCTACGACCACTCAAGGGTGACCTCGGCCCTTGCCGTTGCCTTGTTCCTTTATCACCATCAAACAAACACGTTGAGTGCTGAGCAAATTCAAGGATCCGATGATAATAAATTTCTCATAATAAAAGGAGACTTCTCTGGTATCCAGTCGTTTATTTTCAACGAAGGTGGAGAGGCAGGGCGTGGTCGAAGTAAAATACTGAGGGGTCGATCGTTTTCTGTTTCTCTCTTTTCAGAATTGGCAGCCGACATGCTTCTTAAGAAGATCGGGCTTCCCTGTACATCGGTGGTTTTAAACGCTGCAGGCAACTTCACTATTATTGCTCCGAATATTCCCGAGGCCCATGAGGCTGTGCTCTCATGCGAAAAGACAGCTAATGACTGGCTTTTGGAAATCACCTACGGAGAATCTTCGCTGGGGTTTTCCTCCCTTGAGGCTTCACCGAAAGATTTCCTGGAAGGTCGATTCGTGGATCTATGGGATCGCCTTGGGATGATCTCTGAGAAGAAAAAGACTCAAAAGATACCCTTGGATCGGTTGGGCGTTGTAAGGAACTACCTTGATACCTTCCGGAACGATTTAAACAGGCCAATGTGCCCTTTTTGTGGAAAGAGAGCGTCAGATACAAACTTGGAAGGAAGCGCCTTCGCCGGAGAAAGGCAATCAATCTGCAGAGTGTGTAGAGACCATATTTTTCTGGGACAGAGACTCACCAGGGAAAATCGCCTCGCCATCACAACCACAGATGCGGATATCAAAGGCGATAACAAGCTCCTGGAACCAATTTTCGGTGTGTATCAGGTTGCATTTATCGGGGGCGGGTTGAAAGAGATGGCACGTTCCGGAAAACTCTTAAAGTACTGGGATGTGTCTACTGAAGGGGACGGCTCTCTCCCCAGGGATGTCACCGTGAAAAATATCGGCGGGTATGTCCCTCTGTACCGTGAAGAGGACCTTTATGACGAGCGGTATCTCGAGGGAGAGAAATCGGAGGACCGAAAGCTTGAGAGGCTTGAGATTAAACTGGGTGAGGTCAAGACGTTTGAACATATCGCCTGCAAGGCCCTCAATGCAGATGAAGATGAATCCTGGTGCGGTCTTCAGGCAATCGGCGTTCTCAAGGCGGATGTTGATCACCTGGGACACATCATGTCATGTGGGATGAAAAAACATCAGTACACGGTTTCTCGTTTGGCAGCGCTAAGCAGGCAGCTCAATCTGTTCTTCACGGTCTTTATCCCGCATCTCCTAAAAACCGATGAACGGTTCAACGATATCTACACGGTGTTTGCAGGCGGGGATGATCTGTTTCTGATCGGCCCCTGGAACAGGATTATCGAGTTTGTGGTTGTGCTCAGGGAACGTTTTTCATCGTATGTCTGCGGGAATCCCGAGATCCACTTTTCAGCAGGCATAAGCCTCCATAAACCTTACACCCCGATCCAAAAACTTTCCCTGAGCACTGAAGCAGCATTGGAACAGGCAAAAGTGGAGAGAAACAGCATCACCCTCTTCTCAGAGACTGCTGTGTGGAATGATTTCCTGGAGATTTCTGATATCCGTGAAACACTCAAGGAGTGGACAGACAACGGGACCATCAATAATGCCATGCTCTACCGCTTGAATGCATTTATTCCACTGGCAAGCAGGGAGAGACGTTTGAACAAGCGTTCAGTTATCGGGCTCGAAGACATGGAATGCCTCAAGTGGCGGGCTCTGTTTGCCTATACCGTAGAGCGAAATACCGGGAAAGGACTGAAAAAAGAGGAGAAGGAGAAAGCGGTTAATGAGGTATCGAGAGTCGCAGAGTGGCTCAGCACATATGGGAGTGGAATCAAGATCGCACTCTGGGATGTTCTTTACAACAAAAGATAAAGACAGGGAGGAAAGATATGATCGTATTCTACAAGGACAAGGAAAAAAGGTTGATTGAGCCCAAGCTTTTCTCGGAAGAAGCAGAAAGGCTCGCACAGAAGGTTGCAGAAAGCGGAAAAGACCACAGGGGAAAACTCGAGAAAAATAAACGCAGTCAGATCAGAAAATTCTATGATGAGGTTCTCCGCCTCAACATGCTCACCAGGAATGACCCGAAATCATGGGATGTCGTTCTTCCGTATGTGAACATGGTAGTTGCCAAAGCTGCCTATGCGACAGGTAGAGGATATGTGTCCAAAGAATTCATGGAGTTTATCAAGGGATCCATCGATCAAGTGCGCACTCATGAGGACCTCGATGTTTTTGCAAATTTCTTCGAGGCTTTTATGGGCTTTTATAAAGTTTATGGAGACTAGGGGGTGGTATAATGAAACTCGTTGCAATCAAAGAAATTTCTGGAAAAATTGAGCTTCTCAGTGGGCTTCATATCGGCGCAGGTGATACTGAAATGCATATCGGTGGGACAGACAACCCGGTTCTCCGGCATCCCCACACTAATGAACCTTACATACCAGGATCCTCTCTCAAGGGAAAGGTGAGGTCTCTTCTGGAACTCAAGAGCGGTCTCATGACGATCACAAAGGGGAATCCACTCCAAGCAGGTGATCTGAAGAGGATGCCGTCAGAAAAAAAAGATGAAGCGGAACACATCCTCAAGATATTCGGGTCCAGCGGTTCGGAAAAGGATGATGTCTCTTCGATTGGACCGACCAGAGTCTCCTTTTCTGACTGCCCGTTGAACGATGCGTGGAGACAAAAAGCCAAGAACGAGCGGTTGAGTCTTTTTGAGGTAAAATCAGAGAATGCCATCAATCGCATATCCGGAACAGCACAAAATCCTCGATTCACAGAGCGCGTTCCCGCAGGATCAGTGTTTGATTTTTCTGTTTCACTGAAAATTCTTGGGGAAAACGAAGAAGAGCTTTTCGACTATCTTCTCATGGGACTCAAGCTTCTGGAACTCGACTCCCTCGGCGGAAGCGGGAGCAGAGGATATGGAAGAATACGATTTTCATTCGATGATGATGCGGTCGGCAAGAAATTTGAGGAAATAAGACCGCTGTAAGAAGGAGGATCTCGTGAAACTTTTTGAGATCACGATCAAACCTGCCTTGTCCTTTGCAACCCCCCTGAAGGGCGACACCCTGTTCGGTCATTTCTGCTGGCAGGCTGCATACGACCCGGGGCTCTTGAACGGAGGGCTCGAGAAATGGATCTCATTATATAGATCAAAACCCTATGCTGTTTTCTCAACTGCGTTTCCAAAATTTTTCGATAATTCAAAATGCTGGTACGCACTGAGAAAACCCAACCTGCCCCTTTCCGCTTATATTTCAGAGCATGACGTGAACAAATCTGATGCGATAAAGAAACGCAAGAAAGCAAAAAAGAAAAAATGGATGAAGGTTCATGAGAATCTCTTGATAGATATGCAAAACACCGAGTACTTCACAGACATGGAGTTGCCTGTTTTTTCTCACAAACAAGCTTCGATGGAGATAAAAAAGACCATGGATGATGTTGGAACATCCGGTTTCTGTCTGCCTTTCGTGCAGCCGCACAACACGATCAACAGACTTACATCGACCACGGGAGAAGGCCCGTTTGCTCCTTATTCCGTGAATGCATGCTCCTACTATCCTGAAACGGAATTGGCAGTTTTCTGTTTGATCGATGAGGAGGCAACTGACATTGATCGGATTTGTACAGGGCTTGAGCGTATCGGCATGTTCGGCTTTGGAAAAGATGCATCCATTGGGTCAGGCAAGTTTCAACTGGGTGATCGGACGGAGATTGACGTGCCCACGATGAAGGATGCTGATGCGTGTCTCACCCTTGCCCCGAGCGTCCCTGGAGCAGGAGAGTTCAGAGAAGGCTTTTTCACCCCATTCACACGGTTTGGCAAGCATGGGGATGTCCTGGCAAAAAGCATGAATCCCTTTAAAAACCCAATAATCATGGCCGACGAGGGAGCTGTGTTCGTTGCAGATAGCCCGGATGTGTTCAGAAAACCTTACATGGGAACAGCCATATCAGATCTCTCGAAGGCGCAACCGCAGTCAGTTCACCAGGGATACGCTCCCTATCTCCCTTTAAAGATTGGAGAACTACCATGAACACGAGGATGACGTTTCATATCAGGACCCTCTCACCAGTTCATCTGGGTTGCGACGAAGACTATGAACCCATTGGTTTTGTGATCGATGAGGGAAAGAACACACTCGTATCCTTCGATCCCCTGAACTTCTTGACGAGTCTCTCTTCAAACGAGAGGGATCGCTTTGCCGCCATCTGCAGGAAGGGAACGGTAGAATCTCTTCTCGATGTGTATCGGTTCATGAAAGGCAAAACGTTCCCAGGCCGTGAGGTGCAGCTTTGCAGCGGTTTTCAAGACCACTTCAGGAAAACACTTGGCATGAAAGATTCGGAAAGGATTAAG
>OMKS01000186.1_pt1 | contig 55865 bp, 45 predicted proteins | sample 1674721 | NCBI WGS metagenome assembly OMKS01 (sample SAMN06264996, study PRJEB25208) | sediment metagenome | isolation source: hot spring sediment | place: USA: California | collected 2014-09-02 | reverse complement strand
TTGTTGTACAATATATCGTAAAAATACGATGGAGAAAGAGCAATGGACGACATTAACCCAAGCGGAAAAACGTGCTGTTTACACACCGAAGCGTGCTGCTCGCTGGACATCTCCGGCGCAGAACAGGAACGTCTCGTGCAGATGTTCAAAGCGCTCGGCAACCCGCTCCGCTTCGAAATTATGAAATTCCTGGTGACACACCCCGGCTGCATCACCGGCGACATCGTGGATTACCTGCCCATCGCCCAGGCAACCGTCTCACAGCACCTCAAAGTCCTGCGCAAAGCCGGCTTGATCAGCGGCGCCACCGAAGGCCCGGCGCGCTGTTATTGTCTCAACGCCGAGAATATCACGTGGTTCCAGGAGCAGATAGTGCAGATTATGAGTTGAGCAAGTAGACGGTAGACGGGGGCCGCCTTCCCCGTCTACTGTCTACCGTCTACCGTCTACCAAAAACGGAGGATATGAATGAACACGACGCCTGATCTTATGCGCACCGGCAGCACCCTGACCTTTGCCGATCATTGGGATCATTTTCTGGCGCGGTGGGGCTACCGGCGCGGCGATCATCGCGTGACGCCTGGATTGTACGCGCTCGGTAAACCTACGGCAGAATCGCCGGTGTTCGTCACGGCGAACTACACGCTCAGCTTCGACGCGGTGCGGTCGGCGCTGAGCGGTGCGGATGGCTACATCCTGGTGCTGGATACGATGGGCGTCAACGTGTGGTGCGCCGCCGGGAAAGGCACGTTCAGCACAGACGAGATCGTGCGGCGCGTCGAGGCCACGCATCTGTCCGACGTGGTCAGCCATCGCACGCTGATCCTGCCGCAGTTGGGCGCGCCCGGCGTCGCCGCGCACGAGGTCAAGCAGCGGACGGGCTTCAAAGTAGAGTACGGCCCGGTGCGCGCCGACGATTTGCCGGAATACCTCAAGACGCGCCAGGCCACGCCGGAGATGCGGCAGGTGCGCTTCCCCTTGCGCGACCGGCTGGTGCTGATCCCCGTGGAACTGGTGTACGTCCTCAAACCGGCGGCGCTGGCGGCGCTGGTGTTGGCCGTCCTGCTCGGGCCGTTGGCGGCAGCGGGTGCGGTCGCGGCGGTGCTGGCCGGAGTGGCCTTGTTCCCTATCTTGCTGCCCTGGCTACCTACAAAGGAATTTAGCAGCAAAGGTTTCATCCTGGGCGGGCTGACCGCGTTGCCATTTGCGCTGGCCGCGCGACGGCGCGGTGAGGGGCGTGCTTGGCCGCTCGCGTACCTGCTGGCGCTGCCGCCTGTGACGGCCTTCCTCGCACTCAACTTCACCGGCGCAACGCCGTTCACGTCCAAGACCGGCGTAAAGCGCGAAATGTTCAAATACATCCGCGTGATGGCGGGGATGTTCGGCACGGGGATGTTGTTGGCGCTTGGGCTGCGCCTGACGCGGCGGACCAAATAGGCTCACCGAAGACGAAAATTTTAACGCAAAGGCGCAGAGACGCAAAGATTTATGGCTTTACGCGGGCGAGACGCCCGCGCTACCATCCGTAATCTTCCAAGGAGCATCCAATGGCAAGTTGTGACGGAGCAATAGGCGCAGTCGATGCGCAAACGGGATTTGTGGCGCAGAGCAAGCGCAACACGTTAGCGTTCAATGCGGATGCCTGCATCAATTGTGGGATGTGCAGCGCGGTCTGCCCCCATAGCGTGTTCGCGCCGGGCGCGCGGGATACGCGGCAGGTGCAGATTGTGCGGGCCGCTGCGTGTATGGAATGTGGCGCGTGTATGCTCAACTGCCCCACCGGCGCGCTGTTCGTGGATAGCGGTGTAGGCTGCGCTGCGGCGATGATCAGCGCGGCGTTGCGCGGCGTAAAAGACTCGTCATGCAACGCCGCAGAACCGACCGGCTGCTGCGGTTGATCACAGGGGAACGGCGTCGTTCTCCCTGCCCCCCTGTCTACCGTCTACCGTCTACCCTCGAAGACGCACCGGATACCGGCTGCGCAGACGTGCACCCCCGCGTTTGGCCCACCCCACGGGAAAGCCCTCCACGGCGACCAACACGAACCCCGCCGGGCCGTGGTCGGGCCAGAAACCGCCCCGCAGATAGTTCGCCAGCCGTGGATCGTCCTGCGCCAGATCGACGACTTCACGGACGTCCTCCGGGCGCAACGCCATCGCCAGCGCGTGATCGGGCCAGATTTTGTTGTGACGCAACGTAGCCATCCACCAACCGGGGCGCAACACGTGCAAACCCTCCCACAGCTTGGGGTCCATCGGGGTCACATAGAGGTCATCGGTTTTGGTAAACAGCAGCCCTTTGTCGGAGACCGGTGCGGTGAGCGTCTCGCCGAGGGTCTTGCGGTAGAGGTTCCACACCCGGCCGGGGATATCGCTGCCCGTCCAGCGTTCGGGCAGATCGTTCGGCGGCTCGCCCTGACGGCGCAACAGCGCGTAGAAGTGACCGTGTCCCGGCCCGGTGTGCGGCCAGAAGCGCCCGGCGCGTCGCAACGTCTCCGGCACATTCACCCATTCGGGACGGCCCGGATGCAGACCCGGAACCTGGGGTAAATCCACGATCTCGAAATCGGGATGCGCGGACAGGAACGTGGCGATGACAGCCTCGTTTTCTTCCGGGGCGAAGGTACACGTCCCATAGAGCAAGCGCCCGCCGCACCGCACCAACGGCGCAGTCTGGTCGAGAATGGTTTTCTGGCGGCGCGCGTTGCCAAACACGGTGTCCAGACTCCAATCGCGGATGGCTTGCGAATCGCGGGAGAACGTGCCCTCGCCGGAGCACGGCGCATCCACCAGTACCGCGTCGAACAGGCCGGGCCAGCGCGCGGCCAGCCGTTCCGGTGTCTCATTGGTGATTAGCGCGTTGGTGACGCCCATGCGTTCCACGTTCATCGCCAACACCGAGGCGCGACGGCGGACGACTTCGTTGGCGACGAGCACGCCCGCAGCGCCGCCACGCTGGAGCGCGGCGTTCCCAGGTGCGCTCCCAGGGAGCATACGTGCAGCGGACTGCATACGTGCAGCGGACTGCATACGTGCAGCAATGTGGGTGGTCTTGCCTCCCGGCGCGGCGGCGAGATCGAGCACCCATTCGCCGGGCCGCGGATCGAGCAGGACGGCGGCCGCCATCGCACTGGGGTCTTGCATGTAGTAGACGCCAAGGGTGTGATAGAGATGCGCGCCGGCTTGCGCCTCTTCCTGGAGCCACAGTCCTTCCGGACACCAGGGGACCGGCTGCGTTTCCCACGGGATGCGCGCCTTGAGGTCTTCCCGCGGGCCGCGCGCGGGGTTGAGGCGCAGGCCCACGTCGCGCTTTGCCAGCGCCGCGAAAAAGTTGTCCGCTTCTTTGCCAAGCCAGGTACGCATCCGTTGGATGAATTCGGGGGGCCAGGTTTCTGGTGGTGACATCGGCATAGCCTTATCAATCTTTCCTTGCTGCCTTAACCGGAGAGGGACAAATCCGGCATTTCGTGATACCGCCTGAGTTCCGGCATCGGGAAATGACGGGGGTTGTAGGTCAGCAAGACCAAGTCGTGATGTCGCGCAGTGGCCGCAATGAGGACATCGGGGACATCCAACGTCACGCCTTGTTGACGATAACGCCGCAGCCATTCACCGGCCAAATCAGCAACGGGCTTGTCCACGGCGTAACAGGCCAGCGCGTTGAGAAAGCGTAGCGTAGCCCCACGTTCGCGTTCGCGCATCCCGGCCAATACCTCCGTGCGTGAGATGGCAGCTATGCCCAATTGTCCCTCCAGCGCCAGGCGCGTCAGCAAAGCCGTGGTCGGCTGATGGCCACGGAGATGTTGAATGAGGACGTTCGAGTCCAGCAGGTAATCAGGCATCCAGCCCCTCCGTAAAGAGAGGTACACGACGCCAGGTCGAACGCAACTGCTCCAACCAGCCATTCACATCCTCAGGCGTGATCAAATCGGGGTGATCGGCGGATTCCCAGGCACCGGCGGTCTCCCGCAACGCAGCCAGCACTTTGAGACGCGCCAGGTACGCTGCCGTAGCTTCGACGACCACTTCGCTGCGTTTGCCGACGGGAATCAGCGCGTCCAGTTCCTCGAGCAAGCGGCGAGGGAAAATTACATTGATACGGCGTACATCTTCACCCATTGTTTTGTCCACCTCTATTGTATGGATGTATTACATACATTATACACCATATCGGCAGACTTTCCAGACCTGATAGTTTATGAAACCTGTCAGGTCTAGGATGATCGCATCCAGCTCCGAGAAGAAGGCAGTACGTCTATCACTGATGATTTCGCTGCGAAGCCACAATCGCCCGGATGGCGCCGGCCTGCGCCTCGATGCTCTCGGTCAGGCGGAACTGCACCAGGGCGCGACGCAGATTGTGCTCTGCATCCTGCGTCTTGAAGTACACGTTGCCTGCCAGATAATCGGTAAAGAATCGTAACCCTAGCTCAAACGCGATCAAACGCACCGCGTCATAGATGTAGTCATAATCCTTGGCGGTCAAAAAATGCCGCGCCTCGACCAGATACCCTTCCAAAATGGCCTGGCACAAGTCGGTTTCAAATCGCACCGCATCAAACGCCTCGGTTTCCTCGCCCAGAGGATTGCAGCACGAGCGCAGACAATCGCCGATGTCATAGTGCACCAGCCCAGGCTTGACCGTGTCCAGATCGATCACGCTGACGGCCTGCCCGGTGATGTCATCGATCATGATGTTGTTGACCTTAGGATCACCGTGAATGGGACGCAACGCCAACTCACCACGCTGCACAGCACTCTCCAATACAGAAGCCCAGGCCCGGCGTTGCGCCACAAACTCCTGCGCGTACACGATCTCCGGTGACGACCTGGGATAGCCATTCGCCATAACGACATCGTAGCACGCAAGGTAACGGGGGGTGATGTGAAACCCTTCGAGCGTATCGTAAAGGTTCTCCACCGGCAGGTCGCTGATCAGACTGTGGAACCGGCCGAGCGCATAACCGATTTCCCCGGCATGGCGACCATCCCGAATCGTGTCATACGTCTGCGCCCCTGCGACAAACGTGGTAGCGCGCCAGAAGCCGGTTTCGGGATCGGTCCAGTAGTCCGCGCCACTCTTCGTACCAATAATGTCGGGGATTTCCCAGCGGCGTCCCGGCGCACCGGTCGCCCATCCATTAGCCGCACGAATATGTTCCATAAACGTGCGCATATTCAGAATAATCAACTCCGGGCGCCGGAAAACCTGCTGATTGACCTTCTGGAGAATTACCTTTTCACGTGGATCGGACGTCAATGTCACCAGAAACGTATCGTTCACGTTGCCAGAGCCATAGCGCTGGACATCCAGTACCTCACCCACGAAATCGAACTGTTCTGCAACCGATCGTAAAGCCATAAATACGTCCAACGAGCTTAAATGCGCTTGCGTCAACTATGATCTCCTTAACTGCCAGCAGGTATACCTGCACCGGGAACAAAGTAGGGGAAGATGCGCCTGAACGCACCTTCCCCTCACAGCTTACTCCACCAGTAGTAGTGGTGACATAACGATCCTGAAAACAAACAGCCTTAGAAGCGTAGCGCCGGGCCTATTGTTTCTCGTAAGGTAGCCCATCGGCGGCCGGTGGAGTCGCCCTTCCCACCACCCCTGCCAACACGATCATCGTCACCAAATACGGCGTCATCAACAGGAACTGCGATGGGATCGGCACTCCTAGAATTGCCAGGTTGGTCTGCAACGAATCGGCAAAACCGAAGATCAGTGAAGCCCCAAACGCCCCCACCGGATTCCATTTACCGAAGATCATCGCCGCCAGGCCGATAAAGCCACGCCCGGCCGTCATTAGCTCATCGAAACGCGCCACGGAGCTGAGTACCAGGTACGCCCCACCAAGCCCGGCAACCATACCACCGAGGATGACGTTGATGTAGCGGGTTTTGAAAACATTGACCCCCAACGTATCAGCAGCGCGGGGATGCTCGCCGACAGCGCGCGTGCGCAACCCCCAGCGTGTGTAGAACAACATCACGTAGATGATGATGACCAGCAACAGCATAAGATAGACCGGCACTGTGGTCGTAAAGAGCACCGGTCCCAAAATGGGCAGGCGCGACAGCCCCGGCAACGCAATCGCGCGGAACGTCGGTGGCTTGTTCAATTCGGGAATGGCTTGCAAGTAACGCGAGCTGAAGTAACTGGTCAGACCCGTCGCCAGGATGTTGATCGCTGTCCCGGCGACAATCTGATTCACCTTGTAGCGAATCGCCAACACCGCGAGCAGCGCCCCCATCAACCCGCCGGCAAACAACGCGGCGAGCAACCCGATCCACACGCTCCGGCTGAGGCTGCCGATAAGCGCCGCGGCAAAAGCCCCCGACAGCATCATGCCCTCGATACCGATGTTGATGACGGCGCAACGCTCACACATCACGCCACTAAGCGCCGCCAACGTGATGGGGACCGCCCGTAACAACGTAGATTGCAGCATCCCCGTCATATTCATCGAGCGATCCCGCGCGGCCCAGGTGAGGAAAGCCAACACGAACATCGCCACGACGACGCCCAAAATCAGGTATGCACTTTTGAAGCCTTTGGCGAGTTGCCACGCGCCGAGAAAAACCGCGGCCACGGCCATCAGATAAAGGCCCCCTTGCGTGGAGAAGGTCAGGCGGCCGATAGGGATCGCCACACTCGAATCCAGATCGAAGACGAAGGTGGTCCGCTGGCTTCCCGTGGTGCCAGGAAGGAAGAAGATAAGTATCAGCGCCGCAAAAACCAGAAAAGCAATTCCCAGCGTTCGCGCCTGGCGGGTATCTTTGATATTTTCGTCCATAGCAACCTCCTATAACTGCCCCCAGCCGCTTGTGACCACCAACTCCTCACCGTCTGCCACCGCGCGCAGCCGGTACAGTGACCGGATGATCGCCGGGGCGGCGATAAAGATGATGATCAAACCCTGGATAATCTCGGTAAGGTCCAGGGGAACGCGAGCGACGGCCTGCATATTACGCGCGCCGGCCTGCAATGCGCCGAAAAGCAAAGAGGCCAGCACCACGCCAACCGGATGGCTGTTGCCGAGCAACGCCAGTGCAATCGCATCGAAACCGTAACCGGAGGCGAAGGCGTTGGGCATAAAGCGGAGGACACCGAGAATGTCCGTCGAAGCAGCCAACCCGGCCAGACCGCCGCTGATCGCCATCGTCAGGACGATGGTGCGCGTCACGCTCATACCGGCGTACTTGGCCGCACGTGGATTCTGCCCCACCGTGCGGATCTCGAAGCCGATGGTCGTCTTGAACAGTAACCAGTAGACGAAAGCGGCCGCCAACAGCGCCAGGATGAAACCCACGTTGAAGCGGATATTGGGGTTGGAGGGAAGAAATTGCTGCAACCGCGCCGACTCCTGGATGACGGGGCTTACCGGACGCCCATCACCGCGCGCCATCGGCCCGCCGACATCCAGCATGAACTCGGCAAAGCGAAACGCGATATAATTCATCATAATGGTGTTGATGACCTCATGCGCTCCGGTTTTGGCCTTGAGATACCCGGGGATGAGTCCCCATACTGCGCCGCCGAGGATGCCGGCGAGCAGTGCGAGCGGCACGTGAATGAACCACGGCAGGCCGGTGAAATAATACCCCACGAAGACCGTGGTCAACCCGGCGATAAAGTATTGGCCCTCAGCGCCGATATTGAACAATCCGCCGCGAAAGCCTAGCGCCACGGCCAGGCCCGCGAATATCAACGGTGTGGTATAGCGCAGCGTCTCGGTGAGTGGGTAGAGCGCCCGCGCCCAGGCCTGCCCATTGCCCGTGGTGATCCACGTACTCAGGCCGCGCACCATCTGGACAGGATCGCCGAAGGCGCCGATGAAGAAGGCGCCGTAAGCCGACGCGACCGACTGCCAGGCCCGCACCAGGCCCGCACCGAAGCCCCGCTCGAAGGCCGCGTAGACGGAGAGATCGGTAACCACGATCACGACCGCGCCCAACACCAGTGCTGTGACGATGGCCATAAGCGGCGTAACCAACGTGCGCCACCGGATACCAAAACGTCGAGAGCGTTTTGGTGAGCGCTCGTTCGTCGCTTCCTGAATCTCTGCGCTTTGTTTGGAATTCTGCTCGCTCATACTGCCTCCTGTGCTGCGGCAACATCGGCGGCCGGAGGTGGTGTAGCGCCCTGGGGAAGCGTAGCGTCTTGCTCATCGAGATGGACGCCTGCCATCAACAACCCCAGATCCTCTTTCGTTGCACGCTCGATTGGCATAACGCCCATAATCGCCCCATCGAACATCACAATGATGCGATCCGACAATGACAAAATCTCATCCAACTCGGCAGAGACGACGAGCACACCGGCCCCTTCATCGCGCTTGTGGATTAGTTGCGAGTGGATATATTCAATGGAGCCAACATCCAGTCCCCGGGTAGGTTGGGAGGCAATGGTTAATTTGCTCGCGCGGCTCAATTCCCGCGCCACAATGACTTTTTGTTGATTGCCTCCTGAGAGATTCCCTGTCGGCGTCTGCACGCTAGGTGTGCGCACATCGTACTCAGACACGAGGTTTTGGGCCTGCCGGCGGATAACCGGTTCCTGCATCACCAATCCCTGGGCCACAGGTGGAAGATAATAGGTGTTGAGAATCAAATTATCAGCAACCGGGTAACTGAGTACCAATCCATCCCGCTGGCGATCTTCGGGAATGTGCCCGGTGCCGGCTTCGGTGATGTTGCGGGGCGAGGCATGGGTCATATCCTGCCCTAAGAGCCGTATCGTACCGCCGTATGGCGAACGCAGCCCGGTCAATGCCTCGATCAATTCCGTCTGCCCATTCCCCTGTACACCGGCGATGCCGACGATCTCACCCGCGCGCACCGTGAAAGATACGTCATGCACGGCTATGTGCGCACCTTCCCCTAAGACTTGCAGGTTCTCCACCTCCAGCACCGCCTCGCCAGGCTGTGCTTTTTCCTTGGAGACGCTCAAAATCACTTCGCGCCCGACCATAAGCGAGGCCAAACTACGCTCATCGCTCTCCTTGGGCAGAACCGTGCCCGCTACCCGTCCACCCCGTAAAACCACGATGCGATCGGAGATCTCAAGCACCTCCTTCAATTTGTGGCTGATGAAGATAATAGACTTACCTTTGGCGAGCAGCGAACGAATAACCTGAAAAAGTCCTCGTACCTCTTGGGGCGTTAAAACCGCAGTTGGCTCGTCCAAAATCAGAATATCAGCCTCCCGGTAGAGCAACTTAATGATCTCCACCCGTTGTTGAATGCCCACAGGGAGATCCTCGACCAATGCATAAGGGTTGACATCGAGACCGTATTGCTCTGAGATGGCTTTGATCCGCTTGGCGGCTACGTCACGATCCAGAAACAGTTTGTTCTTGATGGACTCCATACCGAGCATCACGTTTTCGGTTACGGTAAGTACCGGCACGAGCATAAAATGCTGGTGTACCATACCGATACCTAATGCAATCGCATCGCCGGGGCCGTTAATTTCCACCTTTTTACCCCGCACGTAGATTTCGCCCTCATCTTGGGTGTATAGCCCGTAGAGGATATTCATCAACGTGCTCTTTCCTGCGCCATTCTCCCCTAGCAAAGCCAATACCTTACCCTCTTCTAGCGTCAGGTCGATGTGATCGTTAGCCAAAACTCCAGGGAAGCGTTTCGTAATTCCCTTCAATTCTAAAACAGAGGGCATAGCTTCCTCCTTAAAGAATTTATCAAAGTAATGCCGGGATTACAGCGTTCGGATGAAAAGAGCCTGTATCCCGGCAGTGAAAATCGCTATCAGTCGTAAGCTATTTTTTGGCTGCGAGGCGACGCCTCGCAGCCAAAAAAAACCATCAGCAAAGAAAGGTGCGAACGATTGCACCTTTCTACACATCTTACTCCAGACTGGAAATATAGTCCCCCCAACCGGTATTGATCCGGCCGGCAATGATGTCGGCCTTGACCTGGTCCAGTTCAGCCTCGATCCCGGCGGGCAGTGCGCCCGCCGCCACGGGGGCGATCCCCACGCCGTCGTTCGCCAGCGTACCGAGGTAGGTCTCACCGGCAAAACCGGTAAAGTCATCGGCCATCACGGTCTTGACAGAATCGAAGACGGCAACATCCATATTCTTTAGAACGCTGGTCAGGATGATGTCCGCGTACTCCGACGCGCTGATGGTCCAGTCGGTATCCACGCCAATGATCCAGGCATTGCCGCGTTCCCTCACGGCTTGGGCGCTGCCCAAACCCACCGGACCGGCGACGGGCATGATCACATCCGCACCCTCGTTCATAAAGGTCTCGGCAACCCGGCGACCGTCGTCGGTGGAATCAAAGTTACCCACGAAAACGCCGGTATTCGCCGCCGTATCCCATCCCAGAACTTCGACGTTAGCACCGTGCTGCTGGTTGTAGTGATTGACCCCGTACTCGAAGCCCACCATAAAGATGGAAACAGGCGGGATATTGATACCGCCGAAGGTCGCTACCTTACCGGTCTTGGTCGCTGCAGCCGCAGCGTAGCCGGCCAGGAAACCCGCTTCATCGGTCGCAAAGGTCAACCCGCGCACGTTATCGCCCAGGGACGGGAAATCTACGATGGCGAAATTGGCCTCAGGATGGCGCTCGGCAAACTCGGCCGTATCATCCGCCAGCAAGAAACCGACGGTCACGATCAGATCGGCTTCCTGGTTGATGTACTGGGTGATATTCGTAGCATAGTCGGTCTGCGAGCGGGACTCCAGATAGGTGCCATCCACACCAAGCTCTTCGATCGCACGCTCAATGCCCGCCCATGAAGTGGCGTTGAAGGACTTATCCTCCACACCACCCATATCAGTCACCATGCCGACCTTGAACTTCTCTTCCTCGGCAGCGCCGTTACACCCCATCAAAATCATACTGGCGACCAGCACCAGGCTCAGCAAAACCCACAACTTCTTAAACATGGACTCCTCCTTTAATAGTTTGGTTACAAAACTCGATAATCCACAACCACATATGCGCTCTCTATGCGTCTCCTGCGATAGCACCACCTCCTTCGTAATCTACTCCGGATATATAGCGTGTGCTCAGAATCAGCAAACACCCCTAAAGAACGGGTACTAAGAACCTATCCGAAAATTCATCGTGGACGTACCAAAAACGCTCGCGAACATAATTTTCAGATAGAGTCTAAATAACTGTTCCAAAACAAACCGCGAAAATGCGTTGAAATGGGTACGTTATTTCGTACTTGTTCCGAAGTGCCTGCTTCATGATATACACCATATTGTAAGATTGGCAAAAAGACCAGAGGGAAAAGACCCTGTTGCAGACGCAAAATATCACATTGTAACCAGATCGGCCCATCACCTTCCGCTTGACCGGCGATCAGCAGGGCTATCGCATTTGCACCTTCCGGGAAGCTACGCGAGTGTGATCTGCATCAAAACTCTGGGATAAAGCGTTTTTTGCTTTTACAAGGCTATGCTGAACTTTCCGGAAGGTTGTAGCAGTCTAGTGCGATAGCCCTAGGCGATCAGTGAGCATAGATCGGGATGACTATACCAGCTCCTTATCCACAACCGAGGTCTCAGCAAGCGAGGCCTCAACAAGGAGGCTCTCCTTGACGCCCTCCTCCGGTTCAACAGCACGAAATTCCAACGCCCCTTCCACCCCATCGGCGCTGCCGTCGTCGGCCACATCCACACGAATGTGCGCACCGGGACCGAAGTTACCACGCAAGATTTGTACGCTCAACGGGCTTTCGACGTGCCGCTGGATCACGCGGCGCAGCGGGCGCGCGCCAAACTGCGGATCGTAACCCTGTTCAGCCAGCCATTGCTTGGCCGCCTCCGTCAGCGTGACGTGCAGATTGTATTCGCTGAGGCGCGTTTGCACCTCCTGCATCTGCAAGTCGACGATGCGCGCCACGTCATCCAACGTGAGATTCGCAAAAATAACGATCTCGTCCACCCGGTTGATGAATTCCGGGCGGAAGGTCTCCTTCAGCGCGGCCAACGTGCGGCGACGCACCTCTTCATCTTGATCGTCGGCCCCGCGCGCGAAGCCTAAAGCGCCGCCACGTTTGCCGTAAGCAGTGCCGATATTGGACGTCATAATGACCACGGTATTACGAAAATCCACGTTGCGCCCCTGCCCATCGGTGAGGCGACCTTCGTCGAGGATCTGTAGCAGCGCGTTCCACACGTCCGGGTGCGCCTTCTCGATCTCGTCGAAAAGCACCACCTGGTAGGGACGCCGTCGCACGGCCTCGGTCAACTGCCCGCCCTGATCGTAGCCCACGTAGCCCGGCGGCGCGCCGAAAAGCCGCGATATAGTATGGCTCTCGCGGTACTCGCTCATATCGATTCGCAACAGCGCATCCTCGTCATCGAAGAGAAAGACCGCCAGCGCCTTCGCCGTTTCCGTCTTCCCTACGCCCGAAGCGCCCAGGAAGAGGAAACTGCCGATAGGGCGACGGGGGTCCTTCAGCCCGGCGCGCGCCCGGCGGATCGCGTCCGCAATGGCGCTGATGGCCTCCTCCTGTCCAACGATGTGCTGCTGGACGGCTTCTTCCATGCGCAGTAGCTTATCGGCTTCCTTCTCCAACACCTGGTACACCGGGATGCCCGTCCACGCCGAGACAACGGCCGCGATGTCTTGCGCCTCCACCAATTCGTCCAGTTGATGGTGATTCAGCCACTCCTCGCGCTTGGCCGAGAATCCCTCTTCCTGGCGCAAACGTTGGGTCTTCACCTCGGCGGCGCGCTCGTAGTCACGCATGTTACCCGCTGCTTCTTCTTCAACGCGCAGCCGGTTGATCTCCGCCTCCAACTCCTTGAGATCCGGCGGCAACGTGAAGAGCGCCACCCGCAAGCGCGCGGCGGCCTCGTCCATAATGTCAATCGCCTTGTCGGGCAAATGCCGGTCGGTGACGTAGCGATGCGCCAACCGCGCCGCCGCTGCCGCCGCTTCATCGGAGATGCGCACTTTGTGATGCGCCTCATAGCGGTCACGCAGGCCGCGTAACATTTCAATCGTATCTTCCACCGAAGGCTCATCCACGAAAACCGGCGCAAAACGGCGCTCCAACGCGCCGTCTTTTTCGATGTATTGCCGGTACTCGTCCAACGTCGTCGCGCCGATGCACTGCAATTCACCGCGCGCCAGCGCCGGCTTGATCATATTCGACGCATCCAACGCCCCCTGCGCATTCCCCGCCCCAACGACGGTGTGCAGCTCATCGATGAAGAGCACGATCTCGCCCTCAGCCCGCTGCACCTCTTCGAGGATGGCTTTGAGCCGCTCCTCGAACTCGCCCCGGAAGCGCGTCCCGGCGACCAGTGCGCCCAAGTCGAGCAACACCAGGCGCTTACCCTTGAGGATTTCGGGCACGTCGTCGCCGGCGATTTTCTGCGCCAGTCCTTCGACGATGGCGGTCTTGCCGACGCCCGGCTCACCGATGAGCACGGGGTTGCTCTTGGTGCGGCGCACGAGAATCTGGATGACCCGTTGGATTTCGCCATCGCGCCCGATCACCGGATCGAGCTTGCGTTCGCGCGCCATCTGGGTCAGATCGCGGCTGAAGCGCGTCAAAACGCGGAATTGCTGTTCGGCCTGAGGGCTGGTGAGTTTTTGGCCGCCGCGCATCTTCTGCACCACTTCCATCGTGCGGTCGTGGGTAACGTTGTTATCCGCCAACAACCGGGCAACCCCCGTATTGCGTTCCAACGTAATCGCCAGGAAAAGGTGCTCCGTGGAAATGTACTCGTCTTTGAGCGCAGTCACTTCTTCCTGGCTGAGGTCGAGCACGCGCTTGACGCGTGGAGTAATGAAAATCTGCTGCCCGCCGCCCGCGCCGTAGATGCCGGGGCGAGAATTCTGCCGCAGCAACACATCCAGCGCGTCGGATAATTGTCCGGGGTTCGCCCCCATTTCCAGCAACAACGCCGGGACGGTCCCCTGCTGCTGTTGAATCAACGCCAATAACAGGTGTTCTACATCCACCTGGCTGTGCCCATAGCGGGTCATCAGCTCCACCGCCCGTTGCGCCGCCTCTTGGGCGCGCTCGGTAAACCGGTCAAAACGCATCATAGGTTTTGTTCCTCTCAGTGATTGATAATTGGTAACCAGTAACGGGTAAAGGGCAATCAGATCAAAGCATCCAATGCCGCTTGCGCGGCGGCTTGTTCCGCCAGGCGCTTGCTGAAGCCTTGGCCTTCGCCGGCTACCCGATCGTTCAGCAACACTTGGGCCGTGAACACCTTAGCGTGATCGGGGCCGCTCTCATCGACAACCCGGTACGCCGGTGTGATACCGAGATCAGCCTGCGCCCACTCCTGAAAGCGCGATTTAGCATCGATGTCGGTGCCGGCACGGAGAATTGCTTGCGTTTCCTGCGCAAACCACGGTTCCAGGCGCTGCCAGGTGATTTCCAGTCCCCCATCCAAATAAAGCGCCCCTACGAGCGCCTCGAAGGCGTCGCATAGATTAGCCGCGCGCGCGTTCCCACCGCTCTCTTCCTCCCCGCGTCCCAAACGCAGGGCCTCGCCTAGTCCCAGGCGCTGCGCCATCGCCGCCAACGTCGTCGTGCAGACCAAAGTAGCGCGCAGGCGCGTCAAAGGGCCTTCGGGAAGATCAGGGTGGTTTTGATACAGCCAGGCCGCGACCAAAAAATCCAGCACTGCGTCGCCGAGAAATTCCAGCCGCTGGTTATGGCGTTCTTCGTCGCCTACCTCAGGATGCTCGTGCGCAAAAGAAGGGTGCGTCAGGGCAAGTTCCAAAAGTTCAGGGTGCGCAAACTGGTACTGTAAACGTTTCTGGACTTCAGCGGTTGTGATGGTCTTCCTCCTCCGAACGTCTCGTCGTCATTCGTCCAATAGTCCAGCAATAATGTCAGCGGCAAGCCGCCCCTGCCGGAGAGATCGCCCGCCGTCTCCCCGATGTCACTTCGGACATTTCATGTCCTCGTGTGTACATCTATTCTACCTCTAAAACAAGGCTTTGCAACAAAAGTCCAAAACACAAATGAGGAATGGAGAATGGGAAACGGGGAAAATCAGAATTGGTGAATCCGCAAACTTAACACGGTGTATATTGATTCTGGCACGTACAGATTTGGGGATGTTCTATAAATTATCGCGGTTTCACGCTGTGGGCGGAATGAGCGGCAAAAACACCCTTTCACCCACGCCTTTAGGCGCAAAATACCGCACCTGGTGAATTTTCGGGTAGATTCTAAGCCTGGGCCGGATACGCCGCCGGCGGCACCACGCCGGGAGCGCCTTCAACGCCTCCGCGCTTGCGCTGCACAAAGAACCACAGCGCCACGCCGCCAACGACCGAGAGCACGCCGCCGCCCACCCATCCCACCGTGCGCGTCACCCGATGGCGGCGCTGTTCCACGTCGTAATGGCGGCGCGCCTCAGCGACCAAATCGTCGCCCAACTGCTCCACAAACGCCGCAGGAGGCGCGACAGACGGCATAGCGTGCGCGACGACCTGTCCCAACACTTGTTCCTCCTCGGCGGGAATGCTTTCCTGCAAGACGATGTAACGGTGTGCTCTAGACTTCATCAGGCCATCCCTCCGGGATCATGTCACGTAAACTGACGAGGGTGCGATGATAGAGCGCCTTGACCGCGCCCTCGGACTTTCCCATCACGGTTGCAATCTCTATATTCGACATCTGTTCCACAAACTTCAAAATCAGCAACGTTTTCCGGTCTTCCGGCAAATCCACCAACATCTGTAATAAGAGCGCGCGTGCTTCTTCCGCTTCGACGTAGTCGTGCGGCGCCGGCGCGGGCGAATGGAGCGCCGGCACGTTATCGATGGCGACGCTCGGATGGCGACTGGTATCGCGGTACCAGTTAACCACCAGATTGTGCGCAATGCGAAACAACCACGCCTGAAACGACGCCCCCTTCTCGCGGTAGCTGTTGATGCTGCGCAGCGCCCGGTAGAACGTCCGCGAGGTCAAATCCTCCGCTTCGGTCGGATTGCCGGTGTGCCGGTAATGATAGTTGTAAATGCGTCCTACGTAGCGCAGGTAAAGCTCCCCGAACGCCTCCGGGTCGGACTTCGCGCGCGTGATTAACTCGCGCTCTTCACCCTCAGCCATGCCCCCTCCTCTAAACTACCGCCTTCCCCATCTCTAGTATACCAGATTTGGCCGTTGCCGGTATTTCGGGAGGGAAGTCCTCGGTCGGGCATATCCGACTCAAGCGCAACGCATATAAACTAACACCACACTCACAGAAAAGTTGCGTTAACGATCACGCCGTTGTCTGCGCCAGGCGCTTGATCTCGTCGCCGCTGATGACTTCCTTCTCCTGCAAGATGCGGGCGATTTCGTGGAGCGTCTCGCTATGTTGCCGCAATAGCTCCATCGCGCGCTGCTCGGCGTCTTCGATGATGCGGCGCATCTCCTTGTCAATCAACGTCGCCGTCCCCGGACTGACATCGCTTCGCACACCCTCCAGGCGAGCCAGATAACCCGCGCCTTCCTCCTGTGCGTAGCGTACCGGGCCAAGCGCCTCCGTCATCCCAAACTCCGTCACCATCCGCCGCGCCAGGCCGGTCGCCACCTGCAAGTCGTTGGCCGCGCCTGTGGACGTATCGCTGAAGATAAGCAGTTCCGCTGCCCGTCCACCCAGAATCACAGCAAGGCGCTCCTCCAACTCGCGCTTGCTCATCAGGTACGTGTCTTCTTCAGGCATCTGGAGCGTGTACCCGAGCGCGCCTTTCGCCGTGGGGATGATACTGACCTTGTGAACGGGATCGGTATCCGGCTGCAACTGCGCCACCAGCGCGTGCCCACCCTCGTGATACGCTAATCGGCGCTTGAGTTCGGGCTTGAGCGTGATTTTACGCTGCAAACCGGCGACCACGCGCTCGATGGCAAGATCGAAATCTGCCATCGTTACGGCATCACGATCACTACGCACAGCCAACAACGCAGCTTCGTTCACGATGTTTGCCAAGTCCGCACCCGAAAAACCGGCGGTGATCTGCGCCAGACGTTTCAGGTCCACATCCTCCGCCAACTGCACGTTGCTGGTATGAATGGCGAGGATTTGCCGCCGCCCCTCGTCAGTCGGCATCCCTACCTGCACCTGACGATCAAACCGTCCCGGACGCAGCAACGCCCGATCCAAAATTTCAGGCCGGTTGGTCGCCGCCATAATAATGACGCCCTGGTTGGGTTCAAAGCCGTCCATTTCGGACAAGAGCTGGTTTAGCGTTTGCTCGCGCTCATCGTTGGAACCGAGCGCCCCTACCGTCGAACGCGATTGCCCGATGGCATCGATCTCGTCGATGAAGACGATACACGGGGCGCGGCGTTTAGCCTGCTCGAAGAGATCACGGACACGCGCCGCGCCCACGCCGACGAACATTTCCACAAAATCGGAGCCACTGATAGAGAAGAAAGGTACACCCGCTTCCCCGGCGGTGGCCTTTGCCAGCAACGTCTTACCCGTGCCGGGCGGCCCCACCAGCAACACACCCTTGGGCAGCTTTGCGCCCAGACGGGTGAAGCGCTCCGGGTCTTTGAGGAACTGGATGATCTCTTTCAGCTCGACTTCCACCTCATCCACGCCACCGACGTGCTCGAACTTGATACCCGTCTTCTCACCGGTGATCTCCTTCGCCTTGCTCTTGCCGATAGACATCACACCGGCTCCGGCCTCGCCCATTCGTCGCAGCCCGAAGTACCAGATCAAGCCCAGAGGCAGCAAGGGGATGATCCAGCCAAGCAGCATCGGTAGGAAAGCGTTGGCCGGCGCCTCTGCGGAGAACTCCACCCCGGCATCGAGCAATCGCTGGATCAAGTCGGGATCGTCCACCCGCACGACGTTGTTGGCCCGTCCCTGCGTCTCAGCGTCGACGTCTTCACAACACGTGTACAGAATACGATCTTCCGTCAACTTCACCTCGGCAATCTCGCCGGCCTCCAATTGCTCGAGAAAACGGCTATACGGCACCTCCGCCCAGCGAATGACCAACGGACGAAAAATCAACTGCTGGAAAAGTACGGTAAGGAGAATCGCCACCAGCAGATAAATTGCCGAAAAACCCACTTTTTTGCTCTGTTGTTTATCCATGTTTGCCTCCACTACGTCCTTATAACAGTATCGCACAAGAGGATTAGCAAAGCGTTAACGATAGCTTAGAGAATGCTTTGAAAGTTGTCCAATGACTGGCAAAGGTTTTTTGAATGGCCGGAAGAGGTAGAAAATCAGCACATTATTCAGGCGGCGCTGAACCGGTTGCGCGTCGCGCCAAAAGCCGCCGGGCTATTCCGCTAGAGGCAGGGGAAACACTCTCGCAGAGATCAAAGCATCAAGCCTTAGCGAACTCGTCTGGGGAAATACCTAATTGTCTGAGAATAGCGTGGAGTGTGCCTTTGGGGATATCACCAGGGTGATGTGGTATCACGGTCGTTAGGTTCAAGCGTGAGTTGACCCAGATTTCATGACTGCCTTTGCTGGCGCGTTTGAATTCGCACCCTAGCGCGCGTAACTTGCGCGTCAATTCGCGGTAGGTCATACTGGAACCATCAACGCGACACGGCGAGGCGTAGGAATGGCGCGGAGTTGGCGGGGCAGCGGTTGTCCGATTTCGCGCATCACGGCAATCAGATCATGCGCGATCCCAGGGGCCAGCGCAAGGACTTCTTCCGGCGTGTCAGCCTGAACGAGTAGCCCCGGCAACTCTGGGCTGGTCCCCAAATAGGGGCCTTCTTCCAACTGTTCAATCATCAACGTAATTTCAAATGTGGTCATTGGTACTTCCCTTCTGGTTACGCACAACTGCACCCGTCTCGCACGCAAGTAACAACTGCTTACAACAGTATTATAGCATGACTCCATCTTCCCAAAAGATTAAAGATAAGGATGAGGATGAGGATGAGGAGAGCTACACATCAGCACCGCTATCCTCAGCGGCCTCATCCTCCAACACAACTTCCGCCTTCATCAACTCGCGCAGCAGCAGCGTGGCATACGCGCCTTTAGGGGCGAAAAACGAGAGGGTGAGGACGTCCGGGCCTTCCATCTGCCACGATAACCCCGCAGGATAATACCGCAGCGGGCGGCGGCTACCCTTCGCCTTGAACGGGCGGAAGTCCGCCAGCGCGATCCCGGCTTCTTCGAGGATAGCAGCTTCCAAAACCCCGGCCTCAGATTGCGCCGCAAGCATCTTGTACCCGTAGATCGGCCCGGTGGCGCTGATCTCCCACGCCCGGATGCGTGGGCGTTCGGCCTCCACGTCCTCCACAATGAAAATACCGCCGGTATCCTCCTTGCGGGCCACGTCGCCGGGCAGCACGTCATCCAGCAAGCCACGCTCGATGCGCGCCGCGAGCACGGCGTTGAAGAGCGCCGACTGCAACGCGCTGACGAGGAACTGGCGCATTTTGTAGGAAAGGTGGTGGATGCCATGCGTGCGGAGCGCCGCGCGGTCGTTGCGTAACAGCAGCAGACCCATCTCGTGATTGTTGCCGCGATTGCCGAAGCGTTGCCGCCCGTACCCGTTGGGAACGCCACGCGCGAGCAACTGTTCGACGATGGCGGCGGCGCGCGTCCCGGCGTCCGGCCCCACATCGCGGAGGCGCAGCGTAAAACGATTGCCGCGCAAGTGCCCACTGCGCAGCTTGTTCGTGTGCCGTTTGGCCCAGAGAATCTGCGCTTTGTCCAGCGTGAGCGCCAGCAGCGTCTCCGGCGGCACCCACTGAACGCAAAGCGTCTGCCGCGCCACCGCCCGCGCGTCCTTCAGTCCCGCGCTACTGATCTCCCGCTCGGAGATGCCCAACGTCCGCGCAATCTGCTGGATCAGTACCAGCGTCGAAATGTCGCGCTTCTCCACGCCGAAGAACGTGTGCTCGCCCTCGCCGCACGGCTCGTAGGCGGGAACCTCTTCCACGATAAAGTCATCAATCTCGACGCGCATCTTGCCCCCGATGCCGGGCAGGTCAGGTGTCAAATACGGAATCTCCCAGTTGAGCATAGCTCCCCTTAAAATTATCAGCAGATTGAGCAGATTGAGCAGATTAAGAGAGTTGAAAATCTGCTTAATCTGCTCAATCTGCTGATAGAATTCCCTATTCTGCGAGAAGATAGGCCACAAGCAAGCGCGTAGTAGCTTCGATAGAATCGCGGTGGGTGCGCTCGTAGGCGTGCGAGGCATCCACCCCCGGCCCGATCAGTGCGACTTTGAGATCGGCGCCGGCGCGCAGGGCCGCTTCGCCATCGGAGCCATAGTTCGGATACGTATCGACTTTGTAAGGGATGGCGTGATCTGTCGCCAGACGCTCCAACTTCCGTCTCAGGCCCAGATCGTAAGGCCCGCCGGAGTCTTTGGCGCAGATGCCAACACTGAACTCGTCCGAGTTTTGCCCCTCGCCGACGGCAGCCATGTCCACGACGACCAATTCCTGCACATCGGCCGGGATGCCCACCGATCCGCCATGCCCCACTTCTTCGTAATTCGAGATCAATATATTGACGCGATAAAGCGGCGCCATACCGGCCTGGTGCAGCGCGAGCAGCGCCCCGTAGATGCAAGCCACGCCCGCCTTGTCATCCAGATGGCGCGAACGGATGAAGCCACCGGTCATTTCCACGCGCGGATCGAGGTAAATGAAGTCCCCCACTCTGATGCCCAATTGCTCAGTCTTCTCCGGGCTGTCGGTGACTGCATCCAGGCGCACTTCGTAGTTCTCCTGCTTGCGCTCCAATGTGCGCACCTCGGCACCGTGAATGTGAACGGAGACTTTGACCGGCAGAATGCTGCCGCGAAACCGCTGCCCCGCCGCCGTCACCACCGTGCAGCCTTCACCCTCGATAGAATGCCAGTCGAAGCCGCCAATGAGCGTCAATTCCAGCCGCCCATTGCTCTTGATCTTCTTGACCATCGCCCCCAACGTGTCGATGTGCGCGGTCAGGGCGCACGGACGTGTAGCGTCGCCGGGCCACGTCAGCACCAGCCCACCTTTCAGCGTGCGGCTGACGCTCAACGGCAGGTCACTCACGGCCTGTTCGACGTAGGCCATCGCCTGCTCGGTATCGCCGGTCGGACTGGGCATGTTCAGTAGCCCGGTCAGAAATTCCAGCGTCGTGTCCATCGGAATATCGGGAAGTATCATCGTAACCTCCTCAGGCTTAACGGATAACCCTACCCCCTCCGCACAACCTCATCTGCATTGCAGTATAATCCCATCAAGGCAGGGAGCAAATGCGCCCTCCGTGCGATGAATCGCGTGGATAAAGCCATTGACTTTTGTAGTCTTGGTTTCAATCGAGTATAATGGGGGAAATTCCCTGTAAGGAGGGTTTAAAGTGCAGCAGTTGATCGAAGGCGCACGCGAGTTACAGATCCGTCTGAACCAGGAGCAGTTGGACGCCCTGGGCGCCTACCAACGCGCGTTGGTGGAATGGAATGAGCAGTTCAACCTCACCGCCATCACCGACGATGTGGGGATTCAGGTGCGGCACTTTCTCGATTCGTTCTCCTGCTTCCAGGCCCTCGAGAGCGGCGAGCGTTTCAGCGGCAAAGCTGTCATCGACGTAGGAACCGGCGCAGGCTTCCCCGGCTTGCCGCTCAAACTGCTCTGCCCAGGGATCATGCTGACGCTGCTCGAAGCCACCGCCAAAAAAGTTGGTTTTCTGGAACACGTGACCGCGCAACTCAAACTCAACGACGTGGCTATCCAGCAGGGACGCGCGGAAGAATTGGGCCAGCAGTCCGCCCACCGCGAGCAATACGACTGGGCTATCGCCCGTGCTGTCGCCGATATGCCCATCCTGGCGGAGTATCTACTGCCGCTGGTCAAAGTGGGAGGCCGTGTCCTGGCGCAGAAGGGCGAAAGCGCACCCGCCGAAGTCCAGCGCGGCGAATGGGCCATCCAGCAGTTGGGCGGGCGCGTCCGGCGGCTCGTACCCATCGAATTGCGAGGCCTGGCCGAAACGCGCTACCTCGTCATCCTGGACAAAATCGCCGCCACGCCGCGACAGTATCCACGCCGCCCTGGGATGCCGAACAAGCGTCCATTGATGCCGAAAACGTCATAATATGGAGAGCCAATGCCGATAACCATCCGCAATCACACCGCAAACGATCTACCACAGTTGGCCGCGTTCATCAAGCGCTATCTGGCTGCCATCCCCGACGCCAAGCTGATCGCGCCGGAGGTGTACACCTATCACCCGGCGTTGGAAGAGGGGCAGAACGTCTTCTCCGCGTGGGATGAGAGGGGCGAAACTATGCTCGGCTTCGCGCCGGCTTTTCCAGTCCCGGCGACCGACGCCGAGACCGAGGGCGAACCACACCCCATCTGGGCTATCGTGGTAGCCGATCCCGCTCACGCCGGCGGCGACACGATCCGCGAGGCATTGCTCGGCCGCGTGTTGGAACGCGCGCAAGCGTTGCTCGAACGCTTCCCGGCTCCGCGCCGCGTGCGCCTGGCTTCCGATCTCATCGTCAGCCAGAAAGCGGACATCGATTTTCTGCTCAGCAAAGGCTTTGCGCACTACGAAAGCATGTACGTGATGGGCCGTGACCTGACCGCGCCGCTGCTCGATCGGCCGCTACCTCAGGATGTCACCGTGCGGCAGTGGAAGATGGAGACAGAGGCTGAACAGGATGCTTACCTCGCCGCCTTCAACCGCTGCTTCCCCAGCAATCCCAAAGACCGCGCTGCGTTACAGTTCTTTATGCAATCTCCAATGTGGCGCGTGGGGACGGCGATTGCCGCTTTCGATGAGGAAGGCGCACTCGTCGCCAGCGTGCTCTCCTATTGGGACCCCGACGACAGGACCGGTATCACCGACGACGTCTTCGTCGTGCCCGAATGGCGCGGGCACGGGATCGCCAAGCATCTGGTCAACGCGGGCCTCGCCTATCAGCGCGAACACGGCCTGGAACATGCCCGCCTCGAAGTCCGCGCCAGCAATCCACCCGCCGTGTCCGTCTACAAAGCCACGGGACACACAATCGTGAACGAGGAATGGCTGTTGGGAAAGTATATCCGGTGAACGTGTAACAAAGTGAGGGAGTGAGAGGGTGACGGGGGAAAACAGGCAACACAACAATTCGCCATTCGCTATTCGTAATTTGCCATTCACCATTTGCCATTCGCACTTCGTCATCTACAGAGAACCCGGACGCTACGCCGGTTGGCCCGCCAACTACGGGATGTGGGCCTGGGATGACGAAATCGTCGCCGGCTTCACGGTAGGCTACCACGACGCGCGTGGCGGCTTTCACACCCGCGACCGCAGCCGGCCGTTCGTCACCATGCAGGCGCGCAGTCTTGATGGCGGGCAGACGTGGGCCGTGACGCCATTCCCCGGACGCACGCCCGGCGGGCGCGCTCTCTCCGCCGACGAGCACACATTACCAGAGTTGCACACTGCCCCCGTGCTCAACGGCGCGCACGCGCCCGGCCCTTGCCCCGGCGTGGACTTCACCCACCCCGATTTCGCGCTGATGTGCGCACGCACGGGCTTGCGCGCGAGCGCGGTCTCGTGGTTCTACACCTCAACCGACCGTTGCCGCACCTGGGATGGCCCATACCACCTGCCGGACTTCGGCCAACCGGGCATTGCCGCGCGCACGGATTACCTGATCGACGGCCCGCGTGAGGCGCTGCTGTTCCTCACGGCGGCAAAGTCCAACGGCGACGAAGGCCGCGTCTTCTGCGCGCGGACGACAGATGGCGGGCGCAACTTCGCGTTCGTCGCGTGGATCGGCCCGGAACCTTCCGGCTACGCAATCATGCCCGCGAGCGTGCATCTCCCCAATGGCCGTATCCTCACCGCCATCCGCTGCCACGAGCGGCAGGCCGCTGCTACGGACCCAGGCAGTTGGCTTGACCTCTACGCTTCGGACGACGACGGCGCAACCTGGACGTATATCGCGCGCCCCGCGCCCGATACCGGCAGGGGCGGCAATCCACCGGTGCTGCTCCGCCTGCGCGACGGGCGACTGTGCCTCATCTACGGTTACCGCGACGCGCCCTACCAACTGCACGCGCGCCTCAGCACCGACGACGGCCACACGTGGAGTGACGCCGTCATCCTGCGCAGCGGCGGCGGCGGCCACGACCTGGGTTATCCCCGCGCCGTGCAGCGCCCGGACGCCAGCGTGGTCATCGTCTACTACTGGAACGACGCGCCCAACAGCGAACGTTACATCGCCGCGACACTATGCAACTTTCAGCCATTAGCGATCAGCGAAAAGCTGGAGGCTGAGGAGTGAAAGCTGATCACTAACAACATTCACTATTTTCAGGAGGCTCAAATGGGATTCCCAACACATTCATCCGGTAAAAAACAAACTGCGCGAAAGCGTCACTATCCCGGTTTTCCCGAAGGGGACAATCACATCGATGACCCTGACGTCAAAACCATCGCCGACCTGGCGCGTTACTATCCCCTGCCCACGGGATACGAGTACCGGGTACGGGCCAACGGCTCGCCCTATATCCAGCGTTCCTCCGGCGGGATGGAGTGCAAGATCATAATCGAAGAGGGCCTGCTCACTTTCGATGAACCGTTCACCCGGCCAGACGGCAAGACCGGTTACAAGACTATCGAGGTTTTCAAAAAATAGGTCGAGGATGACGTTGCTTGCCGAGCGCCTCACGGCCCACGGCGAGCAACGTCGCTCGTCCCTCCAAAGACAGTTCGACCATCGCGCTATGCATCGGGCGCGCGGCAGCATCTACCGCCTCCTCGCGCCCGGTCTCCGTGCAGGCGTTCAGATCGCACTGAAAAGTGACGCGCGTGTAGCCCTGCCGCTTTAGTGGTGATATGCCAGAAGCCGCGAGCGCCGCGACATCCTCAGATGCGGCGACGACCTCAAGCTGCGGCGCATCCACGCCGTAGGTGCTGACCTCCAGCGACGTGAGGTCGGCGAGCAAAGGTTGCACACGAGCCTGCACCTGCTGCACGAGCGTCGCCACCGCCTGTTGCAGGTTCTTGCCGGGCATCAGTGGGCTAACGGCTCTTCTTCAGCGCATCGAGCGCCGAAGCCGCCGCGTCGCCAATGGTGCGGAGCATCGTCGCGCGGTTTTGCAGCGCCTGGTTCACCGCCGCCTGGTGCATATCCCACACCGCCCCGTCGATCTGCCCGCTTTCGTTGACCGGCAGGCAGACGATGGCGTCGCTATCAAAGGCGATTCGCGTGTAAGCACGTAACTGCACACCCTCGCCCTTCACGGTCTTTTCATTCTTCTTCTTGGGGTCGTCGAGTATAGAAGCGAACTTCCCTTCCGCGATAGTGTAGGTGCGCACCTCAAGCTCCGAAATATCGGTGACAAAACTCGCCACCTTCTCCGCCAACTCGCTGGCGAACTGCTGGACCGAAGCCTTCAAATCTTTCGGCTTGTCTGTGGAAATGGCATCTCCTGGCATCGTCATAACCTCCGTTAGAAATTAGAAATTAGAAATGAGAAATGAGAAATTGGAAATTGGAAATTAGAATGAGACTCTCCTGAAAAAAGGGGCATTTTTAACGCAGAGACGCAGAGGTGCAGAGAAAATTGAACTTACGCTTGATATTCTTTAGCCCAAAGCACGTTTTTATCATTGAAATGTAGTCAGACATTGAAATCTTTGCGCCTTCGCGTCTCTGCGTCTCTGCGTTGAGGTTTTTTCAGTGGACTCAGAATGAGAGTTGGCGGATTACCCCGCGTACCCCTCCCCCGTCTACCGTCTACCGTCTACTATCTACCCTCTCGCAACACCGCCATCACGTCGAGAATAAAACGACGGGCGGCAGGAATGAGCAGGACTTGACCGCCGGGCGGCAGCGCCACGGCTTTGAGGATCAACCCGGCTGCACCGGTCGTGATGACAGAGACGACGCGCAACAGCGCAATGCGCGACGCCAGCGCCAGGTTGACCGTCTCGCGGTGTGTCTCCCGCGAGAGCGCCGGCATACCGGGAACCCAGAACGTCTCGAAATCGCCGGCCCACCCCACGCACGTCAGACCAACGGGCGCGTTCGCGATGACGGTTTCCACGCGGGCGGAGTGCGCCGTCATCTGCTGCACCTGCGCCACGAACGCCAGCCAGCGTTGGTATGCTTCCTGGAAGCCCCTACGCTCTTTTTCGTCGGCGAACGTCTTCACCGCGCTGAACGCCACCGCGCCGGTGAGCGGCGACGTTTCAGTCGCCGCGAGACCGGCCAACATCTTGCGCAGCGTCTCCTTCTGCGGATGAAAATCCTCCGCCGCCGGGACGCTGAACGCATACGAGATGGCCCCGGTCAGGCCGCGTTCGGCGTCCGCAGCGGGCGCGACGCCTGCCAACATCGCGTTTAGCTCGGCTTCAGCCTGTGCCAGATCATCCACGCCGCGCTGCAAAACGTCCACACGGGCTTGAACGGCGTCCAGGGCCGACTCCGCGTCCGGCAGTTCGACGCGCCACGTCAGGCCGTCGTCGCCGGGCGACGCAACGCGCAGTGCGGGCGCTTCCCACACACCGAAAGGGTCCGGTTCTTCACTCACGGCGAAGCCGGAAAAGGTGAAACGATTTTCAGCCATCAAACTCCTGAGGAATTTACCACAGAGACACAGAGTTTACAGAGATTTTTATAAGGCTTTCTCTGTGCACTCTGTGCCTCTGTGATGAACTTATTTCTTGATCATACCGAGCAGGTCGCTCGCCAGCTTCGCCATCGCGCCCAGAAACTGCGCGCGATTGGTCTGCGCCTCGCGCACCATCTCGCGGTGGATCTCCCACAGCTCCGTATCCACGTCCGCGGCGGTCGAGGGCACGTAGACGCGCATATCGCCGTCGAAGTCGACGTGGGTGAGCGCGCGCAATTCGGCGTTGGCGGTGTTCTTCGGCGTGATGACGTAGAGATTGTCGGCGGTGTACGTGCGCACTTCCAGCGTCAGGATTTTCTCGGTCGCCTTGCTCACGGCATCCGCGATTTTGTCGCCGAACTCTTTCAGGGATTGCGTGATCTCATTGATCTGGATGGCGAAATCCTGATCTACAGCTCGCAAGTGCTCTGCGTCCACCTTGATGTCGCCGGTTGGCGCGACCTCAGCTTTGGCTGCATAATCGAGGTCTGGCGCCGGGCCGATGCTGGCCTGCAACGCGACCAACCGGTCCGCCACAGCTTTGGGCAACACTACGGGGTCTGCCGAACGCTTTCCCGCCGCCCCCTTCTGCACAAACGGGATGCGTGCGGCGGGATCGCCGAGCACGGCATAGCTGCGCGTGTCGTTGTTGGCCGTCCACAGCCGCACCAGTTCCTTATCGTCGAGATAGGCCGAGTTGTATTGCAACTCCCGAAGCACTTCGGTAAGAGTAGTAGTCATATCGGCGTACTTGAGATTGAAGCTCGGATCGGTCGCCAGGCCAATGGGATCGCCGTTGAGCAGCTTGCGCAGCGCGGTGACAAATGCCTCGATCTCGACGTTGTTGCCCGGCGAGATGAACGAGTGCCCCCACGCCCGGTCCACGTGCCCGATGACCGCCAGCGCGCCCTGGCGCAACATCCGGTTCGGCAGCGCGCTGGTGAAGTTGCGCGGCGCGATTGGCGTTTTGGCCGTCGCGCGTGGATGCGTGAAGTAGTCGAATTGAGGCGTGCCCAAGCCAAAACAGGCGAAGAACATCGCCACAAGCCCCAGAAGATTGGCGTTGCCCAGGTCTTCCGCGGCGAAGTAATCGTCACGGAGGATAGGCGCGCCTTGCGCCCAGCGCTGGCATAACAACGCGCCTTGCTCGCGGAGTTGCTGCTGCTGCGCGGACGGGAAGACCATCCCGTGGCCCGCTGTGAAGAGCAACGCGGGCGTCTGGTCTTTGCCGCTGAGCAGGCGCGCCAGTTCCGCTTTCTCGCCCGACGGCGCGAGGCCGAGGTCCCACGCAAACTTGAGCGGGATTTCGCCTTGTAGTGTGGGCTGTTGCAGATTGGCGAGCAGCGGGCGGGTCAAATAACGATCGCTGATGAGCGTGGCGTCGTCGCCGGGATTTCGGACGCTGAAGAAGGCCGCCTTGCGCGGAAGCTTCACCGCGCCGCTCTCCGATGCGATGACGTTGTGCGCGTAACGGGCATACGCCTCCAGATCGTTGCCGAAGTCGAGACGCCCCACGCCACGCATCACGTCGAGCTGGAACTGGAACTCGTAGGGGATTTCTTCCGGGCTGCCCACGAGCAGCACGTAGAACGGCATCTGCTCCGGACGGGCCGGCCCGCGCTTGATCTCCGGGGATTGGCGCTTGCAGAAGCCGGCCTTGCTTTCGGGCGCGCGGTAGCCTGCCTCGCCCTCGAAGACGCGGTACAGGTCTCCGGCCCTCGCCTGGCGATGATCCAGCAGGGGTTTGAGCGCCTCTTTGATTGCTTCACGGCGCTTCTCGTCCATCGCAGCAGGGAAGACGACGGCCCATCCTGCCTGCGCCAGGTCGGTGGGGTCTTGCACCGCCTCGGAGACCGGCGAATCGACCGGGCGGTTCTTCTTGAACTGCAATTCGTTCAGGTTCTCCGGCCCGGATTCGCCCTTGATGATCCCCGCCAGCGCCGCGCTGGACATCGGCGGCAGGCTGTAATCGCCGGTGGTCCCGTCGATGCCGTTGACGTAGATTTCTTTTAGTAGTTCAGCAGGCAATTTCTCTTCGGTCATACTGCTCCTTTCGGCCTATACAACTAAGAATTTGTCCGAAAATTGTCACGGTTTTACGCTGTCGCCGAAATGGGCGGCTGAAATTGGCAGACCAATTTCAGCCGCTTTTTTTGAGGGTGTTTTTGCGCTTGCGGGCGTACCCGCAAGCGCAAAAACACCCTTTTACCCGAGCCTTTAGGCGCAAAATACCGCACCTGGTGAATTTCCGGATAGGTTCTAACCGCAAAACACCCCATTCAGTGAACTTTCGGATAGATTCTAGATCCGCTTGGGCCGGTCTGTGACCACGCCCGCAAATGCCTGGCCTGGGGTGGCATGGTCGGAGACCGGCCACAGCAAAACGAGAGACCCACGGCAAGCGATTGGTTACGCCAAGTCGTGGCGCGGGGTGGCCTCCGCCGCAGTCAGGGCGACTTTCAGCCGTACCGCCGGATCGCCGATGACGACGTAGCCGCGCGCATCGTGATTGGCCGTCCACAGTTCCGTCAGTTGAAAATCGTTGGGTTCGGTGAAGGCTTCTAGCGCTGCTGTTAGCTCGGTGGCGAGCGCCGCGTACCGGACATCGAAGTGATCCATCGCCGCGCCGACTGGATAGCCGTGCAACAGGCGATCCACCGTGGCCTCGAAGACGGCCAGGTGTTCGTCACGGCGCGGTTCACCCAGGCCCACGCGCTGCTCCGGCCCCAGGTACGAGAGGCTCCACACGCGCTCGATGTGCCCGATGACCGCCAGCGCCCCACCCTGCGCCAGGCTCAACATCACTTTGGGCAGCGCCGCAACAAAGGGTTGCTCGGCAATCACTTCGCCCTTGTCCATATAGGCCTGGCGGTAATAGTCATCGATCTTTGGCGTGCCCGCGCCGTAGCAGGCGAACAAGAAGGCAATCGTACCCAGCAAGTTCGCATCGCCGTGCGCCGCCAGCACGTCGCCGGAGAGGAAATATTCGGGCAAGACCCGTTTTTCATCAGGCCCCTGCCAATCGGCGCAGACCAACGCGCCCTGGTTGGCCTGCTGTTTCGCCAAATCGTCGGGGTCGAACTGCATCCCGTGGCTGGCGGTGAAGAGCAGGGCCGGCGCCTTGTCGTGGCGCAGTACGTCCAACAACTTCACGCGCGTCGTCTGTTCCGAGGGGATGACGGTGACATTCCAATCGGGGAACGTGGCCGCTTCATCCCCTGAACGCGCCACTTCGATGCGTTTTTGCAGACGCTCGGCGACGGGTTTGACGAGGTGCTGCGCGCTGAGCCGTGTGGCTTCGTCCCCCGGATTGAAGACGGGGAAGAAGACAACGTCGGGCGCCAGGTGGAAGTCATCCCGTTCCGCGGCCACGACGCTGCGCGCGTAGGCCCGATAGCCCTCGATGTCGTCGAAATCGATGCGCCCGACGGCATACTGCACATCCAGGCCGTACTGGAACTCGAAGGGAATTTCCTCCGGGCTGCCGACGAGCAGCAAATAATAGGGCACGCCGGTCTCTTTGGGGTTGGCGGGTTGCGAAGGCTCCGTCCCATGCCGGCGCAGGAACGCGCGCGCGTCCTCGCGGGGACGATAGCCCGCGCCGCCGGTGTAGATTTTGTACAATGCCCCGGCCTGCTGCTCTCGCAACTCTAGTAACGGATGCAGCGCCGTCTGAATCGCTTCTACACGCTCCACCGGCATCGTCGCCGGGAAGATGACGCCCCACCCGGCCTCGTCGAGCTTGAGCGGATCAGCCCAGGGAACCAAACCCATCCGCGCGGTCGGGCCGAGCAAGACGCCCATCCACACCTTCAACACGGCGAGCAATGCGCCCCAATCCACCTGGAGTGTGCTACCGGCTTGCACGACCGGCGACAGATTGCGTTCCAAGATGTCCACGAGCGTGGACCACGCAATAGACTTCCATAGCCGGGGCGTAGGACTGAGATCGTGAATGAGGTTGGTATGCCAATCGCTGCCGGTGTCGGGCAATGCCTGCAACTGCGTCACCAACTGTCTGATCGAATCGGTGACGATGCTGCTGCTTTCGCGCAATGCGCGGAGCGACTCGATCGGGAGTTCGCGGAGTTGCTGGCACAGCTTTGCCAGCCATATCGCGCGCGCCGCAGGCGTAGATTCCAACGCCAGCGCTTGCTCCGGGCTGAGCCAATCTCTGGTGATCGCCAGGCCCTCATGCTGCACCCGTTGCTTCAATTTCTGCAGGTAACTGAGGGCGTCGTCGGTTTTCTGCGGCAGGAGCAGTTCCCTCAACTCCTGATTTCCGAATCCTTTCTTCAAGAACGCCTTGATAATCTTCTCGACTTCTTGCTGCGTCTCCGCTTCCAATTTGCGCGCCAATTCACGGACGTTGCCCTCGCCGGCAGCCTCTTCGCCCAAAATCGTCGTCAGCAGGTGACGCGCCAACGCTTTAATCCACACTTCGCGTGAAGGACATTGGCCTTCCAGAAACGCCAGGCTTTGCGCGGTGAGGAAGTTCACGATCTCCACGACTTTGTCGGTGTTCTTCAGCGCCTGCTCGAGCTGCGTGGCGAGCGCCTTTTCCCGCTTCCGGTCGGCCCAGATGTGGTCGGCCAATTCCTGGGCTGTCTTGGGCGGCATCCCATAGCTGCCGTCGGGTTTGAGGCCGTTGAAATACAACCTTTCTGCTGTCTCGTTCATTGTTGTTCCTCCACAGTCACAACCTGCTCTTCCGGCACGCCGGAGACGTACACTTCCGCCAAGGCCCACACGTCTTCGAAGGGGACCAGATAGCGACGAATGGTGCGATCCCACGAACCACTGGCCAGATGTTTGCCGTCTGGGCTGAAGGAGACGCTCCACACGAGATCGGTGTGCCCGCCCAAATCGGCGATAAGGACAGGCTCACGCTTGGGGAAATCCTCGAGCTGCCAGAGTCGCACGCGCCCATCCCGCGCGCCTGTCGCCAAGAAACCGTTCCCCTCGGCGTAGTTGGGGCTGAACGCCACGCTGTACACATTAACGTCGTTGGGATGGTGCAACGGCGTTTTCAGCGCCGTCGTCAACGTCTCGGTGCTCCAGATGCGACTCGTGCCATCCCATGCAGCGGAGGCCAGATAGCGGCTATCCGGGCTGAACGCCAGACCCACCACGTAGTTCCCTGCGTGCTCGGTGAACGTGACCACCGGTGTCGCTTGTATGGGATTTTCCGCCACAGAAGGATCAACACGCCATAGCACGACACTGGCTCCGTAGAAAGAAGAGGAGTAACCGGTTGCAATCCAGCGCCCATCCGGGCTGTAAGCCACGCTCCTGACATATCCGGGATAGCGCCGCCCTGGAACGACCAGTTCGGCCTCCGCGCTCCACGTGGCTGTGTTCCAGAGGATGCCCCTGTGATCGTCGCTGCCGGTCACGAGATAGCGTCCATCGCCGCTAAACTCAGCCGCAAATACATTTCTGGTATGCTCGCGTAGCACGGCAATGGGCGTAGAGGCGGTCCGATCCCAGACGTAGGCGTTGGTATCCGCCGTACACGTGACCAGGTATTCCCCGTCAGGGCTGTAGGCGAGATTCCAAATCGTCCCGCCGGCCGGTCCAAGCGTGCGCACCGTCTCGCCGGTCCTCACGTCCCAGATGCGCACATAGCCCACGCCGTCGCCGGAGGCCAGGTGTACGCCGTCAGGGCTGTACGCCACACCCCGCACGCGCGCCTCGTGACCGCTGAGCGTCGTCAACCCTTGCCGGGCGACGAAACCCTGATTCCATACGCGCAGCGCGCGATCCTGCGTCCCGGCGATCAAAAAGCGGTTATCCGGGCTGAAGGCAACTGCAGTCACCAGGTTCCGGGGGCCGGAGAGGAGCGTGAGCAGGGCATTGGGGTTGCGCGCCATCACGTCCCACACGCGCACCGTCAAATCGCGCGCACCGGAGATGAGATAGCGCCCATCGGCGCTGAAGGCGATGCTCTCTACCTCGGACGTATGCCCGGTCAGGGTGAGTAACGCCTGGCCGGTGCGCGGGTTCCAGATGCGGATCGTCTTGTCGTCTGAGGCTGACGCAAAGATGCTCTCGGTGGGGCTGTAGGCGACGGCATTCACCGCGCCGGTATGGTCGCGCAGCGTGAACACCAGGCTTGCGAACAAGCTGCCGGGCGCATCGGGAGTGAGCGCCCAGATGCGCACCGTGCCGTCGAACGACCCCGCCGCCAGATAATGGCGGCGTAGTGGATCGAAGGCGACGCTGCGCACCCGCGCGGACGGTTCGGTAAGCGTGAGCACGGCGGTGGCCCGCACCGTATCGCCGCGCGTCGCCAGTTGCCACACGCGGACAATGCCGTCTGCCATGCCGCCGGAATAGTCACGCCACACCCTGTCGTAGTCGCCGCCAGTTGCCAGATAGGCGCCGTCCGGGCTAAAGGCAACGGCGTAGATATCATCGTATATGCCGGCAGGTGTCGGGACTTGAAGCCAGGCCAACCAGCGGTTGTTGTTCAAATCGAGCAGACCGACGGTACCGGCTCTAACGTCCGTATTGTCGCCGCCAGCAGCCAGTAGACGCCCATCGGGACTGAGCGCCAACGAAAAAGTTGCGCCCAATGTTTTGTAGATTGTGGACTCGATCAGGCGGTCGCCTACCTGCGACCACGCACGAATCTGGCCCACATCGTCACCGACATAGAGATAGCGGCCATCGGCGCTATAAACGACGCTGTAGGGATTGCCGGGCAACTCCTCGATCATCTGCGCGGGGTAGAAATCCACCAACGCCTGTCGCAATGCGTTCTGCGCCCGCCGGGTATCGATCTCACCGAGCAGGGGACGCCACAACGGGGTGGCAGCATCGCGGTAGGTGGGATCGCCGAGCAGCACGCCCTTGCGCGCCTGGAGGATGCTGTTGGTCTGCTCCCGCGCCATCGAATAAGCGAGCGCATCCGCCGCCGCCTCACGGGAACGGGCCACCATGCGGTTGCGTTCCGCTTGCCACGCCAGGAACGTGATCAAGGCCAGTATCACAACACCAAGGGCCGCCGCCACAATCCGCAGAGCACGCCGCCGCCGGAATGTCTGCTGCGCCAGCCGGCTGGCCTGCACAAACTCGCGCTCGTAGGGTTCGGCGTCGAAGGGATGCGCTTCCACCCAGCGCATGGCGTCGTCCAGCGCCACACCCCGGAAGAGCAGACCCGCTTCTTTCGTCGTTTGCCAGCTTTTAGCCGTGATGCGCAACGGCGTCTGGCGTTTGGCCTCCCATTCGCGGTTGGAGCTGAGGATCGGCGCGATCAGCCGGTCGTGGGATAGCTCGTACCAGCGCGCGCCCGCCCGCACCTCCGAGCGGATGATGTAGTGGCGGCTGAGCACGTCCACGGCGGCGTTCGGCAACGTCCCGGTGGTCTCTGCGCTGCGCAACACCAGGCCGCGCGTCTGCATCGGTGTGATCAGCTCGTTGCCGAACCAGCGCCGCACCTGCTTCTGGCTGGCGCCGGTTTGTGCCTGCGCCGCATCCAGCGCGCTGCGGTAGAAGTCGCTCAGTGCCCGGTCGATGTGCCCGTGCTCTTCGACTTCGGCCCACTGTATCGTTCGATCTTCCTGCTCCGGCAGATTCTCCCACAGGCGACTGCACACCACCTGCAATTGCACCGGCTCCACAAACGGGCCGATCGCGGTGGCCTCCGTGCTTTCATCGCCCGGCCCGCGCTGCACGCGGATACGGCGGAGGTCATCGACCAGCCGTTCGGCCACGCCCTCATCGAAGTGGATACCTTGCGCCAATGCGGGTTGGACAATCGCCTCCAACGCGCCCTCCGGGCCGAGCAATTCCATGCGAAAACGCGCGCGCAGCCGCTTAGGGAACAGCGTCACGTAAGGGTCGAGTTCCGCCAGATAATCCTCGCGCATCGCAAAGAGGACGCCCATGCCGGGCAGCGCCTCCAGCGCGTCGCGCACCTGGATGAAGAAGCCCCCGGCGTCTTGCCAGCGGTCGCGGTGAGTGGTGAACAGCTCCTCGAACTGATCGATGATGAGGAGGAACGGCGCATCCCCTTCACCTTCGGTATCGGGACGTTGGTAGAGTGCCCGCAAGAACGAGGTCAGCGTGTGGCCGTGGAGGCGTTCCGGCGTCACATTTTCGCCCGCCAACGACATCAGCACGCTGCACACGAAGGCGTTACCCACGGCGTCCTGCGAAACGCCAGGCGGCGGGTCGCTGCTGACGCGCGCGACGGGCAGCACGCGGAAGCCCTCTTTTTCCAGCGCCGGGATCACTTGGGCGTTAAGCAACGAAGTCTTTCCCGCACCGGATTTGGCATAGAAGAGGACAGTGCGTTCAGCGAGCAACAGCGCGAGCAGGTCGCGCGCCTCCCGGTTGCGGCCGAAAAATTTACTCTGATCCCCGCGTTCGTAAGGGCGCGGGCCGATGTAGGGATTGTTCTTCACCGAGTCGCCGCCTCCCAATATTCTTGCAGTTCCGCGATAAACTGCAACACCGTCCCCACGTACACGTTGATATCGTTGCCCTGGAAATAACTACGCATGAATTCGTGCACGGCGGGAAGATCATCATCGTGCACGTCGTCCGGTTCGAGTTGCACGCCGACGTGTTTGAACCGGCGGCGCTGTTGTTGCGGCGCGATCAAGCCGCGCAACAGCACGCGGAAGCCCCAATCGTTGAGCCGGTAGCCGAGGAACATCAGCGATCTGTTCGCCAGCGCCGCCCAGATGCAGGGGTGGATGCGATTCATATCCGCCGCGATGTTGGTGGTAAATTCCAGGTGGGCGTCTTCGGTGAGGACCATCGACGCAATTTCCTGCTCATTGCCGAACAGGTGGTAGACCAGCGGGCGCTCCGGCGTCGGCGTGTAGTTGGGATCATCGTCGAAGATCGAGGGCAGCCCGTCGAGTGCCTCGTTCCAACGGCAAATTTCGCGCACAGGATGCTTGCCCTGCGCTTCGAGCGCCTCGGTCATAAAGTTGTCCACGTTCGTGGTCAGGTAAAGCGGCAGATTCAGGCTCGCCAGCACGGCGTGGATGTCGTGGGGACTACCGGCAGTCAAGGTTTGCCAGCCAAGCGCCTCCACCAGCTCATTCAGACCCTGATACTGCCGCCCGGCGCGCAACGGCTCAGGAACCCGCTGCTCGAATGTTTTCTGCAAGACCTCCAGCAGCTCGTAGCGTGGGAAATCCTCACCCTGACTGATCGCCATATACTGGGCGATGCTGTTAGGGTTGGTTTTGTCCGAGAAGGGATAGCCGTACTCAGCGGCCCAGGCGCGGGCGATGTCGGCGGGATCGGGCAGCCATTGCACCCGCGCGCGCGGCCCGATAATGGGCGTACACTTGCCGGTCTGGATGTACTTGACCAGCCCGCTCCAGAAAATGCGCGGGTTGCGGTCGCCGAGCATTTCACCGCGTGCATCGGCTTCGGCGCTCCACAGTTGACCGGATTCCAGCCGGGTGAGCAATACCGGCACGGCGGCGTCAGGGCGTCCGGCGGTCAGCAGCGTGCTGCGCGCCTCGTTGAGGGCACGATCCACCTGCCCGTGCTGCGCGAGACGTTTGTAGAACGCCGCATTGAGCTTGCGCGCCGATTCGATGCTGACGAAGTCCTGCATCGCCACGACGGCGGGGACGCCCACGGCGACAAGCTTCGGCCCCAGGCCGAGAAAAGCGTCGGCGGTCGTGCGCGTCGCGCTCTGGCACGCTGCCAGGAACACCAACTGCGGGCGCGTGTCCTGCCGGGCCAGCATCGAGACCAGCGCGTCGTCGGTGACGAGAGTGGCGTGGCCCGCATCGTCTTGCAGGTAGAGCACGGCCTGCTCGCGGCGCGCATTGTACGCCCCGTGACCCACAAAATGCAGGACGGCGTAAACCGCTTGCGCTTCCAAGCCCTCGCGCAGCGTCGCTTCCAGCCGTTCCAGCGTGATTGGGGGATCGAGATAAGTCACGTCGAGCGTGTAGCCGTCAACGCCCGCACTGTCTATGATTGTATCGAGCGTCGCACGCTCCTGGCTCACGTCGAGCGCCGCCAGTCCGTGCGCATCAAGATCGTCTGGATTGGCGATGGCGACCAACACGCGGATCGTGCGCCCCTCCAGTGCGCCACGCCAGGGCAACTTCACCGGCAAGAAACGGGAGAAAGGCGTGTCGCTGCTGGCGGAGAGGACCTTGCCCTCGTCTTGCAGCAGTTCCCACGGCAAGGCGTGCAGTTCCGCCGCGCCCGCGTCGATCCACAGGCGAATACGCCGCTGTGGGGCCTGCCCACGCGCCTCGATCCACGCCTCGCGCACGGCGGCGTCGGCCAGGAGCAGCTCGCGCAGCGCCAGCCCGTCCGCGGCAGGATCGCCGCCGGACGTCCAGCCGGCCACATCCACCGCAAGATAGCCGCGTGGGAACACCTGGTGGCGTCCCAGCGTGATCTCGACCGGATAGCCTGCATCCTGTCGGGGGAAAATGCGCAATTGGAGATCTACGTCTGTGCTGTGATTTGCCATGTGTCCTGCCCAGGCTTGATGCACCGATAGAAGTATACTGCACAAAAACTATAAAAATTATAGCACAGCATTAAAGTTAAGACAATAGACTTCTAGTTTGCCGTAAACTGGTAAAATGTGGAGACAGGGCAATCATTCCTTTCCCTGTGCAACTGTCTGTGATAATCCGGTGAATTTTCGGATAGGTTCTTATCGAATTTTTCAAGGGCTGAATGAGGAAAGTGTTATGGAGTCTATGCAAAACCGCGAAACCGAAGGTATTCCGCCCCAGCTCTATCGTCGGCTAAACGACACGCTATTACAATGTGGTGCATTTGTGGATGTCCGGAGCTTGGAGGCCATTTTTTCTGACGCGCGTTTAAGTCCCTGGCGTCAATCCCTTCCTGAAGCCAGGAGTAAGGCGCAAAGAGTACAAGTTATGATTGACTTCTTGTACCAAAAAACCCACAATACGTCTGGCAAGAACGCGCTCGTGCTGTTTCTGGATGTGCTGAAAGATCAAGTCCATATAGAAGACGCCCTGCATCACACGTTGCAGGAACTCATGCTCGAACTTGAACAATTCAAAGCACAAAAACAAACCTATAGCCAGTACAGGAAATACTATATTGCGAGCAGTATGAGTGAGGCGCAGATTCTTGAGAAATTCCATATCACGGATGCTACCTTCAAACGCACATTGAATGTCGCAGAGGCAGATTTTACCATCTTTGATCTAAGCCATCCCCCCTGTGATTGGCTTAGATATGTCGGGGGAGAAACTCCCTTGCTACCGATGACTATCTTCGTGGAGCTTGAAGGCATCATGGAATTGAACGAGAAAAATATCCTGAACCTTATCGAAAACTGCTATCGATTCAAACCACAAGTATGGTCCCGTCCGCAAGACTTATCTTCCGCCTTACAAACGGTGGAATATACCCGCAAAGCACTCGCCGAGGCTGCGCGCAGAATGGCGCTCGCCGGACAAAAGACCTTCTAATAACGGGATTTCGGAAGTGAGCAGATTATGAGCACGTACAGCAATCCGATCGATATACTGAATGATCCCCAGGTCAAGGTTTATTTTCTCGGTGTTCTGGAAAGTAATCTCTCCAGTGAAGAAAAATACCAAACATTCCTGGCATTTTTTAAAAGGCAAGGCGAAATCGAACGCGAGTTGTTAAGCGACACGGGACAACTGTTATCAAGTCAAAATGTGGATCTCAACCGTCACTTATCACAGGTTGGACAGAAGCTAGGGATCTGGAAACCAAAGGAAATGCTGGAAGATACAGTAGATAGTATTAAAAGGGCTATTCGACGTCTGCACATCAGCCAACATCGAGATGGCGGATGGGGACCGCTGCCCGAACAGAGCGGCTTCTGGGGGACCGCTTATGGCGTTCTCTGTTTGCTACGCGCCGGAACCGTCAATACGCTTACGTTCGACGTTGATATCAAAACGATGCTTGACCGAGGTATGGGTTGGTTTGGCAACAATCCACACCAATGGGCCGTGAAAACTATTGGGCCGCGCGGGGTACTTTCTGTCTATCACGCCGCCCTGGTCGTGAAATGTTTCTTTCAAGTCGATCCATCAACCTTTTGGGATATCCCAGAATGTAAAGATACACTGAACGACCTGGCCAAGGCGCAAAACAGCGATGGTGGGTGGGATGCTTCTTTATGGGGGCCGGATATTTCCACGCTCACCAAAGTCTACAGCGAAGTAGGCGCGACGAGTTACGCCATTCAGGCGCTCGCCGAGACGCAAAAAACCCAGTTCACCGGCCACGTCCAGCGCGCTATCCACTGGCTGCTGGCGATGCAAAACGAAAATGGCAGTTGGAATGATGGGAGCCGGCACCCAAACACCACAGGTCTCAGTGGTAAGCCGGACATCAAGAAAACGTGCGATGCTTTGCAGGGAATTCTCGCGGGGAAAAATCTGGGACTTTGGGATGCCGCATTTGCCACCCCTATCAACAAGGCAGTCGAATGGTTACAGGGGCAGGAAAAACCCATCTTTGACGAGAACAAACACATCGAAGGATGGGGCTGGTTTTCCAGCACCTTCGACTGGGATAGATTTCAAAATTACACTTTCCTTCACCCCCTGCCTCCTCGCTATGTTGGCAAACACCCTGATGCAGGAACGCTATGTGCAGTATCTTGAAGATCACATACGCCTGGCTCAGGCAGAGACCACGAGACTCCGCGCGCACCCTCGTTTACACCGTCTGGCAAATATGTACGTCGATCGATATGTGAACTTGAGGGAAGCGTTCACCCAGCAATGGCACAAAGACTTGATCGCAGCATTCAGAGGCTTGAGTGTATCCAAAAGGCTCGCATTTTTGGCCTCTAGCGCGACGCACGCCTATTTCCCCCTGTGGGAACTCTATCCCCAGACCGTTGACTTGCAGATTCAGCTCGGTGTTGAGGCATACCAACGCGCTTTCGAGCGCACTCCACTTGGATTCTGGCTACCAGAGTGCGCTTTCTATCCAGGCGTCGACACCTTGCTGAAAGCAGCCAACCTGCGCTATTTCTTTTTGGCAGCTCATGGGCTTTTGAATGGATATCCACGCCCCAAATTTGGAGCTTATGCGCCGGTGCACTGCCCCTCCAACGTAGCCGCGTTTGGACGCGATGGAGAATCCCACGACTTGGTCTGGCTTAAAAACAAAGGGTATCCTGGCGATCCGCATTATCTTGACTATAACAGGGACATCGGCTACGAGTTGCCGGGAGACTATCTTTTTCCCTGTCAAGTTGGGATTATCAAGGATATAACGAAACGTGGTTGATGGGAAGGAACCACTGGCTCTATCCCCAACTCTACGCAGCCGTCGAGAATTTCGACCAGTTACTCGCCTTGTTCCCATCCCCGCAAGCCGACACGCGTGCAGCACTCAATCAATATCTGCGCGAGTTGCTCCTGGCACAGAGCAGCGATTGGGCCTTCATCATGAACCGGCAGACGGCACAACGCTATGCAGAGGGAAGGGTCAAAACCCACATCGACAATATGACCAGGATTTACCAACAGGTATGCGGGGGAACAATGGACAAGACGTGGCTAAACACGCTACAAAAGAGATTCCCGCTTTTCGTAGACATGGACTTGCTAACACATTACCGTCCGTTAGGAACCTGTAAAGCTTGAAGTAACACGATGCTGTGCGCCGCCACGCAATAACAACTCTCCTCAACGATAGAAGCCTCATTTGGGAGACAGAAATCATCGGGGGTGAGCAGCGCCGTATCGATGAGACGATACCACTGTACGCCCTCAAACAACGGCGGCAATTCAAAGGTGAGCGGTTCCCAGTAGGCATTGAGCATCACATGTAAATGCTCATCCAACTTCCGATGTTGTAATTCAAAAGCCAAACTGTGCGATATGGCCCGCCAATCTGGTTGACCCAAATGTATGCCGTGCCAACTCAAGCGCGCGCCTGCGTGCCCTTCGTCAGCGGACCAAAACTGCTCCTCTTGGAACACCTTCATTCCTTGAGTGTAGCGGATAAGCTGGCGCACAAAACGCAACACCCCTCCATGGTCTTCCATATTATCCCAATCGAACCAACTAATTTCATTATCCTGACAATAAGCGTTGTTGTTTCCGCGTTGTGTACGGCGTACTTCATCGCCCATCAATAACATCGGTGTTCCCTGTGAAATAAACAACAGCGTTAAGAAGTTTTTGATCTGCTGCAACCTTAACCCATTTATCTCAGGATCATCCGTTGGTCCTTCCACCCCACAGTTCCAACTAAAGTTGAATGATATGCCATCGGCGTTGTTTTCCATATTCAGCGCATTATGCTTTTTATTATAGGAGACCAAATCATTGAGCGTGAATCCGTCGTGGCACGTCACAAAATTGATACTGCGGCTCGGTTCCCATTCCGCCTTGCGATACAGGTCGGCGCTGCCGACAATCCGTGCGGCCAGTTGAGGCACAACACCTTCATCACGTCTGAGAAAACGGCGCACATCGTCGCGGAACTGCCCGTTCCACTCGGCCCAACGATGTCCGGTGAAGGTCCCAACCTGGTACAGACCTGCTGCATCCCACGCCTCGGCGATGATCTTCGTCCCCGCCAGCACCGGGTCAGACTCGATCTCCCACAAAACCGGCGGGTCTTCGAGCAACTGGCCGCGCTTGCCACGCGACATCACCGAGGCCAGATCGAAGCGGAAGCCATCGATGTGCATCTCGGAAACCCAATAGCGCAGACAGTCGATAATCATCCGCCGCACAATCGAGTTATCAGCTTTTAGGGTATTACCGGTGCCGCTGTAATTCGCGTAGCAGGATTTATCCTCGTTGAGAATGTAATAAGCACGGTTCTCCAGTCCACGAAACGACAGTGTCGGCCCAGTGTCACCGCCCTCGGCAGTATGATTGAAGACGACGTCCAGAATCACTTCGATGTCTGCCCGGTGTAACGCCTTCACCATATCACGAAAGGCATCCACCGTATCCAGAGGATTGGAACAGCCGCAGTAGCCCTGATGTGGCGCAAAGAGTGCGACCGGACTATACCCCCAGTAGTTATCCAATCCCTCGAATGCATCCTGCGGATCGAATTGCTGCACCGGTAGCAGTTCCACAGCAGTGATTCCGAGCGATTTCAGGTAGGGGATTTTTTCGACTACGCCGGCATACGTGCCGCGTTTGTCTGGCGCAACGCCTGAATTGGGGTGTTTGGTGAATCCGCCCACGTGCATCTCGTAGATGACGGTACTCGCGTAGGGATGATCCAGCGGCCAATCCCCCTCCCAGTCATAGGTACGCGAATCCACAACGACGCTCTTCATCGCGTAAGCGGCGTTGTCACCGTGGCGGCGCGCGGCCTCCCGATCATAGTTCTTACCAATGGCTACTGCACGGGTGTATGGATCGAGCAGCACCTTCGCCCCATCGAAACGCATGCCGCGCTCTGGCGCAAATGGGCCGTGAACGCGGTACCCGTACAGTTGCCCGGCGCTAATCCCGCGCACAAAGACGTGCCAGTAATAAAACGTGCGGTTCTTTTGGGGATCGAGGTGAATAACGTGAGCGGGCCGTGCAGCGTCCACGTCATCGAAAAACAACAGCTCCACCGCATCACAGTTCTTGGAGAAGACGGAGAAATTGACCCCCCCCGGGTACACCGTTGCCCCAAGGGGAAAACTCTGACCAGCATGAACAGCCAGTACCATCTTGCACCTCCTTATGACGACATTATACCATTCGGGTGTGTTTCATTTCAGCTGTAGCCTAGGGCCTAGTGCCCGTTGCAAACATCAAAAGCACGCCCATACCATTCTCACCCGCGTGTGGTAACGAGATTGCCGGATTCGTAGCGACGCAATCCTAACGCGAAGACACCGCGCGCGACGAGCAACAGCGCCGCCGTGACCAGGAACAGTCCCACCAACCGCCCCCAATCGAACTCGGCGAGCAACAGCGCCGGAACCGAACCGACGAACGCCGCCGGGATCAACGTGTACAGCAGCACCCGCACCAGACCGGGGAAAATGTCCACCGGATATAGACCAAACGTGAGCATCGCGTTCTGCAACTGCATCGCCAGGTTTTGCGATTGCCCGATCCAGAAGACCAGCGCCCAGCCCCACCCCGAGCGCCACCACCGCCGACGCCGTCAGCAGGTTCAGGCCCAGGCGCGGCAGGCTGCTGCCGAGCGACTGCGCTACCTGGAAAAAGGGATAGCTCACAGGCCGCGTCAACGTGTAGGCCAGGTCGCCGGATTTGACCGCGTCGCTGATGTCCACGAACGCCCGCGAGGTCGAGAGCGTGATCGTCTCCGTCATCGCCAGATACCAGACGATCTCCACCAGCGAATAGCCTGCCAGCTCGCTCTGCCCACTGACGCGGAAGGCCGTGCTCCACAGCGCCATAAACACGCCCATGAAGAGCACCATCGCGATCGAGCGCATCCACAACTCGCCGCGATAGACCCACTGCTGTCGCGCCGCGATGCGCGCCACAAACCCGTAACGCGGAACCGTCCTTAACATACTCGCTCCAAAATTCGTCAGCAGATTAAGCAGATTTTTTAATTCTTTAATCCGCTTAATCTGCTAAATCTGCTGACAGATACTGCTTCACAGCCCTAGTTTCCCGGGCAGCGCCGCCTTCCACCTGGTAGATTTGCGCGATGATCTGCTCCATCGGCGGGTTATCGACGTTGATGTCCACAATCGCGTAACGGCTCAGCAGTTGGGCCATCACCGCGTCGATTGAGGCCACGGACGTATCTACTTCGAGCTTGACGCCGTATTCCTTGTGCTTGAGCACCTGAACGCCAGCGGCCGCGAAACCATCCCATGCCTCCCCCAACTTGAGCGAGACGGTTTTGGTGCGCAGGTAGTTGTGCTTCAGATCGTTGACCCGCCCGTCGTAGATGACCTCGCCGTGGTTGATGACCATCGCCCGCTGGCACAGCACCTCTACGTCCCCGGCATCGTGCGACGTGAGGAAGATCGTCACGCCCTCGCGCTCGTTCAGTTCGAGGATCAAGTCGCGGATGCGCTGCTTGACGACCACGTCAAGGCCAATCGTCGGCTCGTCCAGGAAGAGGATGCGCGGGCGGTGCAGCAACGACGCCGCGATCTCACAACGCATGCGCTCGCCCAGGGAGAGCTTGCGGACCGGCGTGTGGAGATAGACGTCCAGCTCGAAGAGGCCTACCAGGTAGGCGCGGCGCTCCTGGTACGCAGCCTTGTCCAATTCGTAGATGCGCGCCAGCAGATCGAACGAATCCGCCGCCGGCAGATGATACCACAACTGCGACTTCTGCCCGAAGACCGTCCCGATTTCGTAGGCCAGCTTTTGGCGCTCCTTCCATGGCATTTTCCCCAGCACGCGCGCCGTCCCGGTGGTAGGATAGAGGATGCCGGTGAGCATCTTGATCGTCGTGGACTTGCCCGCGCCGTTCGGCCCGATGAAGGCCAGTCGCTCGCCATCTTCCACGGCAAACGTGATCCCCTTCACCGCCTGCACCTCGCGCCGCTCCGGGCGCACCAACGACCGCAGGCTGCCCCGTAAGCCCGGTTGCTTCTCCGTGGTCACGAACGTTTTGGTCAAGTCGGTGACTTCGATCATTTGCAGCGTCTCCTTGCGCTAGACCTGTCAGGTCTGGTCAACGGTCGGTATGTTCTCATTCTAGTCCAACTTGTGAGCGATGCAAAGCGCGGCGGATGATGATCCGCCGCAAGCGCGCTTTATGTCAACTGCTTCACGCGGATCATAATCCGCGTTTCTCTGCGCCGCAAGCAAGTTTCCCCCAGAACGGTATAATATCCCCACGCGATTGCGGATTTCCAACTTCCAGCTTTGACGATTCGGCTACGGATTACAAAATTTTACTATGCGAAAACTGGTGCGAATGACAATACCCTTCCAACTTTCGATGGGGCTGTAGCTTCAGGGGTCAGATTTAAGGAGTCTTACTATGCGAAAACTGGCGCAGATGACAATGCTTCTGATGATATTCTTCTCTCTATGGCCGGCTGCTCCGGCAGCGAACAGCGCAGTACCCACGCCGTCTGGAGCCGTGGTAGCGAATTCCCCTATCATCGAACCCGACGTGCTGCGCGCGCTGGACGAAGACCCGGAGACGCCGCTGCGCGTCATCGTCAAGCTGCGCCCGGCAGGGGCGCGCGTGGTCGTGCCAGAAGCGGAGACAGCGAACGTGGTTTCGCGTGCGCTGCTGGTCGAAACGCTTCAGGGTAACTTTGCCAGCGCCCTCGAACCTGTGGCGGCGCTGCTCGCCGCAGCCCAACGCCAGGGCGAGGTGCTGGCACGGCAAGATTTGTGGAGCATCCGCGCGACGGCGTTGACGGCCAGTCCAGATTTCGTGCAGCGGTTGATCGCGTCGCCGGCAGTGGCGGAAATCCGCCTGGATCACTACGAGCAGTACATCGTCCCAGAACAGAGCGTCAGCCCAGAAGATGTAACCGGCACCGAAACCACATGGGGACTGACACAAATCCGCGCTCCCGAAGTCTGGACCACCCTGGGCATCTCCGGCACAGGCGCGGTCGTGGCGGTTATGGATACGGGCGTGGATATGCTCCACCCGGCCATGAGCGGCAATTACCGGGGTAACCTGGGTCACGGGCTCTTCGATCACACACATTCGTGGTTCGACGCCGTCAACGCTGGCGCTTATCCCTACGACGATCACGGGCACGGCACGCACGTCGCGGGAACGGCAGTGGGGCAAACCACCAGCGCAGGCGCTATCGGTGTGGCGCCAGGGGCGCAGTGGGTCGGCGTCAAGGTGCTCAACGGCGCAGGCTACGGCTACAATTCCTGGATTCACGCGGGGTTCCAATGGCTACTGGCGCCCGGCGGCGACCCGGCCTTAGCCCCCGACGTCGTCAACAACTCGTGGTCCTCATCGATGGCTTCGAATACCGTCTTTAGCGAAGACATCGCGCTCTTGCAAGCGGCAGGCATCCTGCCGCTGTTCGCCGCCGGCAACGACGGCCCCCTGCCAGGCACCGTCGGCTCGCCTGCCAGCAACGTTGGCGCCTTCGCCGTCGGCGCAAGCGACCCCGACGATGACGTGGCGTACTTCTCCAGTCGCGGGCCGTCGCCATGGGACGAAGTGAAGCCGCACGTCATTGCACCGGGCATTCACGTCGTCTCCGCCGCTCCGGGCGGCGTCTATGGGGTCAAGAGCGGCACGTCGATGGCGACGCCGCACGTCGCCGGGTTGGTCGCGCTGCTGCGCTCCGCCGATCCCGCGCTCTCCGTCGCAGAGATCACCGACCTCATCAGCCAGACCGCCATCCCCCTGCAACTCCCCCTGCCCAATAACGACAGCGGATGGGGTCGCATCGATGCTTTCGCCGCGGTCGCTGCCGCCGCGCACGCGGGGCTGGTCACGGGCAACGTCACCGGTCCGAACCGGCAAGGGATCGCCAACGCCGCGCTCGTCGCTGCACCGCGCGATCCAGACGGAAACCCGGCACACACGACCACAGACGCAGCCGGAAACTACGCCTTTATGCTGGCCCCCACGGTCTACGACGTGACCGCCTCGGCATTCGGCTACCTGCCCGCTACGCAACGGAACATCCCCGTCTTTACCGGCACGCAGCAACAGCTCGATTTTGCGCTTATCCCGCTGCCCACCGGTGTACTGCAAGGCCGTGTTACCGTCGCGGGGACCAACGCCACGCCCACACGCACCATCACTATAGAGGCTCTGGACACGCCGGTCAGGACGACCGCCAACGCTTCCGGCGATTACACTCTCAAACTGCCCACGGGTGTCTACACCATCGCCGCGCGCGGATTGGGCTACCGCGTGATCACTGCCACCGTCAGCGTCGTTGCCGGCGAGACGACCATCCGCGACTTCAGCCTCACCCCCGTCCCCACACTGTTGCTGGTTGATGAGGGCGCGTGGTACTACAGCAGCCAAACGCCCTACTGGAAAGCCGCCCTCGACGCGCTCGCCTACACCTATGAGGAACAGCGCATCAAATCTCCGCCCGCCGAAACGCCCCTCAGCGCCACCCTCGCACAGTACGATGTCGTCCTCTGGTCCTCGCCCAGAGGCTCGCCGGGACTGGTCAACGGTGGTATGGAACTGGACGCCTATCTCAAAAACGGGGGACGGCTGCTGCTTAGCGGGCAAGACGTGGCGTACTTCGACGGCGGCGGATCTCTTTCCGGGCTGCAACCATACTTGATCCAGACCATCGGCGCAGGCTACGTTGCGGACGATGCGGCAGTCCGCCAATTGAGCGGCCTGGGGCCGTTTGCCGGCATCACGGTGACCATAGAAGGCGGTGACGGAGCAGACAACCAAACGTGGCCCGACGTCGTCAAAGTTCACGATCCCGACAAAGCGGAACTGCTCTGGCAATATACGGATGGCAGCGGCGGCGGCGTGAGTACTTCGATCTGCACGCCGTACCGCGCCCTCTTCTTCTCCTTCGGTTACGAAGCCATCGCCGCGCGCGACCAGCGGGAGGAAGTGCTCGCGCGCAGTCTCGATTGGCTGATGACGCCCCCCCCACCCGTCGCGCTCGAACTCACGCATCTGAGCGATCCGCTGCACATCGGCTTGCCGGGCGAATCCATGACCCACACGCTGCGCCTGCGGCACACCGGTTATAACGGCCTCGCCACACCCGTCGCGCTCACGCTGGATTCCGCCGCCTGGCCCGCCACACTAACGCCAGCCACGGCAACTCTCTCGGCGTGCGAATCCATCACCCTCACCGTCGTCGTTACCATCCCCACCGGGACTGGGATAAACGCCAGCAACGCCCTCACCGTGACGGCGGCCTCACCCTTTTTGACAACGAAAACGACCCTCACCCTGCGCACCAAGACACCCGCGCCGGTACTTTTGGTGGACGACGACCGCTGGTATCCAATGGAAGAGCGGTACATCAGCGCACTGAACGCGCGCAATATCCCTTTCGACGTCTGGGACACCGCCGAACATCTCGGCGGCGCACCCGGCGCACGGTCACCCGGACTCCACATCCTCCAACGCTACCCGCTGATTATATGGTTCACCGGCTACGACTGGTATGCCCCAATTCTGCCGCAAGAGGCCATCTCGTTGCTGGCCTATCTCGATGGCGGCGGGCGGCTGCTGCTTTCCTCGCAGGATTTCCTCTACTATCACCACGACAGCCCGCTGGCCCGGCGCTTCGGCGTGTTACATTGGGACGAATTCCTCAACCCCACCCACGCTTCCGGCGTCCCCGACCATCCTGCCGGCGGGACGTGGGGGCCGGTTGAGCTAGACTTTCCCTTCAGAAATTGGGCCGACGCGATCGAACCCACGCCCGCTGCTGCGCCCGTCATCCGCGGGCAACTAGGGCAGCCAATTGGCATCGCTGCCACGGAAGCTGTGTCGAATTCACGGACGTTGTTCTACGCCTTCCCACTGGAAACCCTGCCCTTCGACTCGCGCGCCACGGTGTTGGCGCAGGGCGCCGGGTGGCTCTCTCCGTTGGGTATGAGCCGCTGGACGGTCGCGCCAACGTCGCCCCTGCCCGGTGAGCGCGTGGTGCACACGCTCGTCCTCTACAACGACGCAACGGAGACGTTGCCGGCGAGCATCGCCCACACGCTACCGCTCTCGGTGACGCTTATCCAGGATACCCTGCTGCTCGCGTGGGAGTACGATGCTGCCTCGCGGACGCTCACCTGGAACGGCGAGGTACAGCCGCACACCCCGCTGACGCTCACCTGGGCCGTCACCGCGATGGGCGATCCCGGTACGGTCATCCCGCTCTCGCTCACAATGGGATTGCCAACGTGGGAGTTCGCGTTTGCGCGTGACGCCGCACTGCACGTCACGGGCGCGGATTTATCGGCCAGTGGATGGCTCTCGCCGGAATGGAGTACCGTGCGTGCCGGGGTGCCGGTTGCGTTGACCTTCGCGCTGCATAACACCGGACCCGGCGCAGTGGCAGAGGGCAAAGTAAAAGTATGGTTTTCGCCGGGCATATCGCCGTTGTCGACAACATTGCCCATCGAAAACGAGTGGGAACTGACGGTATGGGAAGGGGCACTCAACAGTGGGGAAACGCGCATGCTCACCGTTCCGCTGCGCGCGTGGACGTTGGCCCAGCCAGTTCGCGTGGATACTATATTGGAAGACGGCGCCGGTCAACGGTGGGAACGCCGGCTCTGGTTAAACGTGGAACCGTGGCAGTGCTATCTGCCGGTGATTTACAAGTCACGGTAGGGCGATTTGACAAATCGCCTTACCCTCTCGCTAGCGGATCAGTTCGCCAATTGGCGAATCACCATCACCACTTTGCCCTGGACTTGCACGTCATTCGCCGGGACGTAGATTGGCCCCATCGTCGGATTAGCGGGCTGCAACCGCACGCGCGCGCCCTCATAGTAGACCTTTTTCAGCGTCGTTTCGGCGTTGCTGTTCAGCCAGACGGCGGCCATCTCGCCATTCTCGACGCGCTCCTGATGGCGAAGGATGACGGTATCGCCATCGTGGATCAGTGCATCGATCATCGAATTGCCCTGGACTTGCAGCGCGAAAAGATCGGCGACGTCCCGGCCAAAGAGCGCGCGGTTGATCTCGACCGTCTCTGTACCCGCCAAGGCTTCTACCGGAATCGGCGCACTGGCGACAATATAGCCCAGGAAGGGGATCGACAGCGTCTCGGTGCTGCCGGCCAGAAAATCATCGGCGTTGAGTTTCGGCGAATACGGTTCTGAGACCAGGCGGATACCGCGCGAAATAGAGGATTCACGGGAGATCAAACCACGCTCTTCCAGACCCTTGAGGTAGTAAGAAACCAGGGACGTCGAAGGAATATCCAACGCTTCTCCAATTTCACGCACGGTCGGCGGATAGCCATTAGCACTGATGTAGTCACCCAGGAAAGCGTACATTTTGGCTTGTCGTTCGGGCAGTTTCTTCTTATTCGTCTTCATCATCCACCTCCACCCTGACGTATTATGTTTCCAATTATCCCAAGTTATCCAAACTTAGTTATCCCAAACTTATTATAATCGCACATTTGTTCTATGTCAAGCCCTAATTTGAAATTCTAAACGGTTTATCACTTATTCTAACCGATTACATACAAAAACGAGGGATAAACCCTCCGTTGCTAACACAATTGTTCCAGAAATGCAACACAAAAAGTAAAAAAGGGGATTGCATTACTATCCATTTTCGTGTAAAATAGTATATGGACTTATACCAGTCTAACAACGCAAGGCCATACAATCAAACATCATTGGAATATACCAGTTGAATTATAGGCGAGAAAACATGAAATCGATACGGTTTTTCAGAAAAATAGGTTTAGCACTCTTACTCGCCATCACGGTAGGGTTCTTTACTCCACAGATTAGTCTCGCGGAAAACGGCACCGAGCAGTTCTTCTTCGAAGAAACCGGGCATTGGGTAAAGGGCAAATTTCTTGTCTACTTCCGCGAGCACGGCGGGTTAGAGATCTTCGGCTACCCCCTTACCGAGGCATTCGTGGATCAAGGACTCTTGGTGCAATACTTCCAGAAAGCGCGTATGGAATGGCACCCTGAAAACCCAGTCCCGTACAAGGTTCAATTGGGGCTACTCGGTGAAGAACTGAAATACCGGCAACCTCCGGTGCCCGAACCGACACCGCGCTCGCGGCGCAAATTCTATTTCCCTGAGACGGGGCATACCGTTTCCTACGCCTTCCTCGATTTCTTCGTTAAACATGGCGGCATAGACGTTTTCGGCTACCCCATCACGGAGATGTTCTTTGAGGAAGGCCAGATTGTCCAGTACTTCCAACGTCTCAAGTTGCAATGGCAACCCAGCGATACCACCAACACCGTAGCCGTTGGCAATCTAGGAGAAGTCTACTTCAACATGTATCGCCACCGTATGCCAGCGGAGGCATCTGGCGGAGGTCGCATTGAGACTGCTATTACCGGATTGCAGGCGGTAGTGGCGTTACGCTACTCCGTTATGAGTACACAACGCAATCAGATTGTGACAGTTTTGGTGACTGACAACAACGGCAATCCGGTAGAAAATGCACAAGTCAATATCAGCTTCGTCGATAAATCTGCGAATGTTATTCTACCCGGCAGCACGCAAACGCTCGCCACAGATAAGCGCGGCTTTGCCAGCATCTCATTGCCCGTCAATGAAGGACGCTCCGGCACGAATATTATCGTGCGCGCCGTCGTCACGTATGGGATATGGACCACAACGGCCCAAAACGTGTTCTTGTTGTGGTGGTAAGTACACAATAAAAACAGCGCGGTGATACCGCGCTGTTTTTGTTTCGCTTATGATGCTATTGCCTGCTACCTTACTCCTCAGCCCCTTCCGGCACAGGCGTTAATCCCAAACGGGCTTTAAGCCGCGCAAACCAGGATGTCTTGCGGATCGAAGGGGTTCCACTGGAACGCATATTCCGCAAGCGATCCACCGTCCGGCGTAGTTTCTGCATTTTCACCACATTCTCTTTGTCTGCCATAAAACTGCCCTCCCGATTCCTCCAGGAATCAACAACGAGTAAATTCTAGCACCAACCCACAGTAAAGCAAATTGTTACGACTCAGTCTCCCCGTGCGGCGGACGATCTTTCCTCTGACGGCTGCCCCTCCTGCTCCGGCGAAGAGACGAAGAGATAGCCTACACCACGCACGTTCAAAATATAGCATGGATTCTCAGGGTCAGGTTCCAGCTTGCGTCGCAAGCGCCGGATGTGGACTCGTACAATCGAGCGCGCGCCCCAGGCATCGGTATCATACCCCTGGGCACAGCGCACCAGTTCTTGCGGAGTGCAAACTTCATCCACCCGCTCCACCAAACATTCCAGAAGCCGGAATTCTGTCGGCGTCAGTTCGACCGGTTGCCCACGATACGTGACCGAGTGCTTACCTTTGTCAATCTGGATATCGCCAACGACGGTAGTGCCGTCATCTTTTTCCGGCCCCGACAAAGCCTCTACACCCATCAAACCATCCGTCGTCGCCACCAGAGCTTGCAAGGTATTCTGCAGTTGTCCAATCAGTTGGCGCCGGTGACGCCCGGCCTTCAGTTCTGAAAGCGCGCGCCGTACAGCAACTAACACCTCTTCCACGGGACTGGGCTTGAGCAAAAAATCGTAAGCACCCTTGCGCAATGCCTGCACAGCCGTCTCTAACGTGCCATAGCCGGTAATGAGGATGACGATAGTTTCCGCAGAAATTCTACGGATGCCGTCCAAAACCTGCAAGCCATCCATACCCGGCAAGCGCAAGTCGAGGATCGCCAGATCAAACATCGGTTCCTGGCGCACGATGGCCAGCGCCTGTTCACCAGAAGCCGCCAAGGTGACGTGATACCCTTCGAGACGCAGCACTTCACCGAGGGTGATTCGCTCGGCTGCTTCGTCATCCACCACCAAAATGCGAATATCGTCCATCAAGCCTCCTCGTATTGCTGCGGCAAACGCACGATAAAAGTTGTCCCGGTCCCCGGGGGATTTTCCACTTCGATCATGCCGCCGTGCCGCTCGACGATGCCATAACTGATTGCCAACCCCAACCCTGTGCCGGTCGACTTAGAGGTATGAAAGGGTTCGAACATGTGCTCGCGCATCTCCGGTGCAATGCCCGAACCACTATCACGGAACGCCACCACGATTTGCCGGCGTTCGGCATGATAGGCGCTACCGACCCACAATGTACCCCCGTCGGGCATGGCCTCCACCGCGTTGATGATGATGTTGAGAAACACCTGCGTCAACTGGTTGGGTGCGCCACGCGCTTGCGGCAAATCCGGCGACAGCCGCGATACCACCTCGATGCGCGCCTGTTGCAGGCGCTTACCGGCAATCGCCAACGCATCCTCCACCGGGCGATTCACATCCAGGGATTGCATCGCCGACGAAGGGCGATAAAAATCCAACATGCGGCGTACGATCTGTACCAGGCGGGCCACTTCTTGCTGCGCCATTTCGAGGAACTGCCGCCTTTTCTCCTCCTCCAACCCTTGATGCAAGGCCAGGTGCAGACTGTTCTGAATCGCTTGAAGCGGATTGTTGATTTCGTGCGCCAACGACGCGGCCAGGCGCCCCACTGCCGCCATCTTCTCAGCCTGGATCAGTTGATTTTGGGAACGCTCAACTTCTTCGGCGAAAGATTCCAAATCCTGGAACAGCCGCGCGTTCTGGACCGCCACCGCGACAGTGGCCGCAAGGTGCTCCACCAACGGGATCGATTCCTCATCCAGGCCCTCCGCCTGCTTCAGCACGACCAACGCGCCGATACGCTCGCCACCCTTCAGCAACGGTACACACAAAATATCCAGGGACGCACAATCCAACGCCTCATTCCAAAAACCTTCGCTCACTTCCCGGAACAACGCGAAACGGTCATCGACCAGTGTGCTGCGCAAAACGGCGTCATCGGCGGGGACGACTCGCCCCTCAAGCCAGATATCAGGCTGCGCGCGCGCCGTCCGTACCACCCACGCCTGGGATTCTTCATCGTTGAGCACCAGAGCCAGCGCATCCGTTTCAATCAAGCGCCCCAGGCCTTCCAATGCCGAAGCTAACACCTCATCCAGGTCCAAACTCGAAGAGATCATGCGATTGATATCATCGAGTGCCGCCAATTCCTGATTGCGCCGCCGGAGCATCTGCTCTGTCCGGCGGATGCGCAGCACGACGCCCACACGGGCCATCAGTTCTTGGGGATCGAAAGGCTTGATGATGTAATCGTCGGCCCCCATTTGGAGGCCGCGCGTCTTCGATGGGATGGAGTCCAGGCCGGTGATGAGAATCACGGGGGTCTGTCCCAACTGTGCATCGGCTTTCATCCGCTCCAAAATGCGGAAGCCGTCTTCCCCGGGCATCATCACATCCAGTAGCACCGCATCGACCGGCGTCCCCTTTTCCAACTCCTGGTGCAGTAACGCCAGCGCCCCCTCCCCCTCGACGGCGACCAGCGCCTCGCAGGGGATCATATCCAACACCTCTTTAACCAGGTGGATCATTTTGGGGTCGTCATCGACCACCAGGATGCGTGGCTGCCAATCGACCATGGTACTCCTAGTAACCGGGAACGGCCTGCTCGACCGCCGCCAACAGGCGGGCAAACCGCGCTTCGCTGACGTTCAACACGCCCGCCCGTGGTGTATCGCGTGACCCGGCAAACACCCTGTGCCAATCCGCATCTGTTCCGGCGAGCGGGACGAAAAAGCAGCGCGCCTTGGGATACAAATGCCGGGTATGCACCTGGACCGATTTATTGTAATGCAATTCCAAAAAACGTCCCTCTGCGCGATAACGTTCCAAGCTATCGTCGGGAAGCCCCACATCTCCCTCATAGCCTACCCAATGTGCCACAGCGCCGGCAAAGGCAGACATCACCTCTTCGTAAGCAGCATCTTCGGGGAACACCATGTAGATATCGCCATCCCAATAAATCGCAATCCAATCAGCTTGTGCGTTGAAAGCTCGCAAAAACCACAGCCGGTCACCGTTGGCTAAGGAGCCAATCCACCAGACCAACAGGCCGGTGACGACAACTAACACGACCAACACACCAAAAAAGCCAGGTTGTTTGCGCATCGCTTTACGCCCTCCTACAATAAATTATACCCTGCCTTAGCTAATTTGGAAAGCACGCTGAGGATGCACTGGTAAAAAATAGCGGCAGCGCCGAGGCACTGCCGCCACATCATAGCGACAACAGCTACTGGATATCAAACGCCTCGATATTCCACAGCTCCGATTTTTCAGTTGCGTCCATCGTGAACCCCCTGACCCCCAGGCGGACCGCCGCCAGCCTGAAGTGCAAGAAGAGCGGCAGCACCGGCAATTGCTCAGAGAAAATGTACTGAGCGTCCTGATGGCCCTCAATGTAGTCGTTGGTGCCGGGGAGAGCGGTAAGCGTACGGTTGCAGGCCACATCGAAGTCAACGCTCACGAAGCCGGAGACGTTCTCCCCGTTCCAATCGTTAGCGGCGGCGGGAATCGCGCGGCTCATATAGCGGCCGCAGGATGGCTCGATGCCGGTCGCAAAAGAGGTAACATCGAAGCGGCGACCGAACAAAGGTCCATCCGGCCCATTGGCGAAGTATTGGCCCACCGGCACGTTCTCCAGATTCACCATAAATCCACAGTCGATCAAGTTCTGCTGGAAGAGCTGCATGTACTGGACACGCAGTGCATCTGTGATGCTCAACCACGTGAACTCAAGCGGCGTTCCGTCGGAGACGCCCTCAACATCTTTGGCTTCGCGCACCCCATCGTCATCGGAATCCACCCACCCTATTTCTTCAAGCAAAGCCCGGCCCTGCTCGGGATCGTAAGGGTACTCGGCCAAACTATCGGCGTAATAGGGGTGCTTAGGCGGCAGATAGGAACTGATGACGCTGGAGCGGCCGTACAACACAGTGTCTACCACAGTCTGACGGTCGAGACAATAGGCAAATGCCTGGCGCATACGCGCGTCGCTGAAGAAGTCTGGACGGTCGTATTCAGGTGCAGGGATAATACCAAAGGCCACGTGCTCCCATGTGGTGCTGACGACGCTGGCGAGCTTGAGCACGCTTTCCTGTTCAAGCTTGAGCAGCAATGCGGTCAGGTCTGGCGACAGAGCATCCTGAGTAACGATATCACACTCACCGGAGATCAACTGCGCCAGGGCGGCGTTGGGGTCGGAGACGAAACGGAAAATCACGGTATCCACGTAAGGCAACCCCTCGGCAGCGCGGTGATAGAACGGATTCTTCTCGACGGTGATGTGGTCGCCGGGCACCCACTCCTTGATCACGAATGCGCCCCACCCTAGCGGCATACGGGAAGACTCTTCCGCCTCCAGCAAGTCGGCGGCGCTGTAGCCCAACTGCTCCTGCCAGAGATGACGCGGCATAGGAGGCCAGAAATTCGTGAAGTAAGTTCTGTCGATGTAGCCGGGCAGGCCAATCCACACGGCAGTCTTGTCATCCAGGGCTTCGTAAGAAGCGGTGCGGTCGACCGTGAACTTGCTCACCGGCGTGGAAGGGTCCGCAACCAACTCGAAGGTATAGACGGAATCATCCACCGTCAGCCGTTCACCATCGGACCACATAAGGCCATCGATGAGTTTGAAGGTCACAAACATCTGATCCATTTCCATTGGCGGGCCATCGAACTCCACGGCGCACTCCGATGCGCGGCAGCCGTGTGGACGCACCATCATGCCCTCGATCAATTCGACGGGGTCGCCGGCATCGTTCACGACGATGTCGCCGGCCTGGACGGTGACGGCGTTGATAATCGCATCGCCGTCTTCGGTACTCGGCAGTTTTTCCAGGATGACGGCCTGGTAGTCATAGGTACGGCTATCGATGGGGCCATC
>OMKS01000185.1_pt1 | contig 55913 bp, 49 predicted proteins | sample 1674721 | NCBI WGS metagenome assembly OMKS01 (sample SAMN06264996, study PRJEB25208) | sediment metagenome | isolation source: hot spring sediment | place: USA: California | collected 2014-09-02 | reverse complement strand
GGAATCTCTCTATCAATACCCTCCGGTCGCCCCCTCTGTCTATAACGACTGTCTGTTTCTTCCTGATATGTTGATCTATACGCTCAAGGTCTTCCAAAATCAGCCCATTCTCTGACAACTCCGCCGACTCATGACTTGTCTGGTAACTGTAAAGCCGACTCGTGGCCAGAACGATACTCGAACTCTCCGGCTCCACTCCGATCAAGTTCAATTGCCAGTAACCATTGCTTATCTCTCCCGTACTCCCATCATGGACCCGACCCAGCCCCTCCATCTGCCTGGCAAACGGCTTTGTCACATCACTGCCATCAACGATCAAATATCCACACCGGGAAAGAAAACTGCGATTGGCTGCCATATGTGACTCGTTCAACCGTTCGTACAAATCTGCTTTCCCAAGATGATAGCTGAACCTCTTGCATGTCTTCTTTAACTGTATCGACTCCTCAAGACTCGATCCTATTCTCGTTAAATGGACATGACCGCTTCGTAGTATCCCGTAAAACGTCTCGCGTAATAATCTCTGTTCAGGTATGCTTAAAAATTTTCCTTGATATTTATAGCAGTACTGGTTAAACTTGATCTGGACACGATGTCTGTTGTCCATCTTATGCCTCCTTTCTTGTGTGTGCTACACTTTAAAGGAGGCTATTTTTTATGACTTTTTCAAGCATTTTCTACCGATTAGATCACTATTTTATATAACCTTACAATGTCACAATAATATGATTTTTGGGGGATACCCTGAAACACCGTCCGTTCAAATCAATCCTTGAATTCCACCCCGCCGATCCGTATATTTTTGTCGGGATTGAACAGAGGAGCGACACATGGATTTCACACACAGGCGGCCCGGGTTTCTCCGGCATCGCATCCAACATGCCGGACGCACGGCGGAATATCTTGTTTATTCGGGGCTTCTGATTCTTTGTACCGCCCTGCTCTCCCCCCAGGCTGCGGACGCCGCGGCCACCGGGAAAATCACGGGAACGGTTTCGGATTCCGGTACGGGAAAAGGGCTGTCCTTTGTCAACGTCGTCGTCAGGGGCACGATCTTCGGAACGGCCTCCGATGCCGACGGCCGATTCGAACTGGGGAACCTCCCGCCGGGACGATATGAATTGTTGTTCACCATGATCGGGTACGAACGCACGGTCCGGAAGGATGTCCCGGTCCGTGCAGGAGAAACGACCCGGCTCCGTGTCGAACTCGCCGAAACGGCCGTCCGGGTTCAGGAATTGGTCGTGACGGCGAGCAAGCGGGCACAGCGCATCAATGAAAGCCCGTCGAGCATCGCGGTCGCCACCTCGGGCGAACTGGAACGGCAGAACCAGATCTATCTGGAACAACTCCTGGAACAGGTGCCCGGCGTGAATTTCATGGGCAGCCAGGTCAACATTCGGGGGTCCTCGGGTTTCAGCTACGGCGTGGGAAGCCGCGTCCTGTTCCTCGTGGACGGGGTGCCGGTGTTGTCCGGCGATTCGGGCGAGATCAAATGGGATCTGATTCCGGCAGATCAGATCGATCGCATCGAGATCGTCAAAAGCGCCGGTTCCGCCCTGTACGGATCTTCCGCACTCGGAGGCGTCATCAATGTCATCACCAGGGAACCCTCCCTCCGATCCGAAAGCAACGTCCGTCTTTCTTCGGGCGTATACGACGACCCGCCGTGGCCGGAATGGAAATGGACGGACCGGCTTTTATATTTCACGGATTTCGACGTGAGTCATTCCCGGCGTATCGGAAAGGCGAGGACCCATTTCTCCGTCGGACGCCACCAGTCCACCGGATACCGTCAAAACGGGGAATATCTCAAATACAATGCCGCGGGAAAAATCTTCTTCAATCTGACGTCCCAGTCCAATCTCACACTCCAGGGCCACTGGGAAGACAGCGACAGCGAGATCGGACTCATGTGGCGGAACCGGCATCAGGCGCTGGAAGTCACCCCGGCCGCGGTGGGCGACAGGGCGAAATCCAATCGGGTCATGGTTCAGGGCATCCATCAGTGGGCGGTCCGCAGGAATCTCGGCCTGAAGAACCGGTTTTCCTGGTTCCGCAACCATTTCAACAACCTGCTTCACGACAACCGCGACTGGTCTACATCGCAGCGGTTCGGTTTCGAATCGCAGACGAACTGGATCCCGTCCCGTTCCCATTCGATGACATTCGGGATGGAACACACGCTGGATCATGTCACGGCCGATCCGCTCGGCAATCATGACATTTTCACCGCCTCCGGCTATGTCCAGGACGAAATCCGCATGATCCCGACGATCATACTCACGCTCGGCGCACGCTATGACCACACCATCACGGATTCCGATCTGCGGGATCAGCGGATCAGCCCGAAACTGGGATGCGTCTGGCATGTGACGGAGAAAACCGCCATCCGTCTGGCGTCCGGACGGGGATTCCGCGCCCCGAGCATGTACGAACGTTTCCCGAATCTTTCGGCCGCGGGAATCAAGATCATCCCCAACCTCGCGCTCAAACCCGAGTCCGCCTGGTCGCACGAAATCGGGATCGCCTCGCCGCTCTGTCCGTTCATCCTGCTGGATGCGGCGGTCTTTATGAATGACTACTGGAATCTGATCGAACCCGTCCCGGACGCCACCAACACGGTCCAGTTTACCAACCTCACCCGTGCGCGCATCCGCGGGCTGGAAACCACCCTGCGGTTTTCTTTGTTCGGGCGTTTCCTGACGGGACAACTGGGATACACCTGGCTCGATCCTCAGGATCTCGAAACCGGGGAGATCCTCGCCTACCGGTCCAGACACATGGTCAGGGCCTCGCTGACTGGACAGTATCGGAATATTGAGGCGGGCCTGGATTATGTATTCAATGACAGGCTCGACGCCGTGAAAGTCTATCCCAACGATCCGCGCGTCGCACAGAAGACCCTGAACGCCCGTGCTTCCGTGGATTTCGGCTGGGGATCGCTCTCACTCAACGCCGGCAACATCCTGAACCACATGCACACCCAGGTCGAACGAACCATCATGCCGATCCGGAATTATGTGGCGACGATCAGGGTGAAGCGGTAAACCGAGGCGGTTATATCCGGAAGGGGTTCACCCTGCCGGACGGCGGTTTCACATGGAAGGACTCTTCCGGAATCCCCTGTTCCGCTCGTTGCCCGGGGAAAGCGGAATCCGGAAGGCGATGTTCATCCGATTTCAGAACCGCACATTAAAATCGGGACCACGTCCGGTCGAATCCTCCATCACCTCATATGCTTCGAGTGACAGCGCGCCGATCTGTGCCGAATATAAAATATCGGCCAGGGACAATGTCTGCTGTCCCTCTTTGAAGAAGATCACGCCGGTGGCCGCGAATTTCCCGGGAAAGGCCTGGACGAGATAATCCGTCCTTTCGGTTCCCCTGACGATGCGGTCGCCGAATGCCAGATCGAGCAGGCTGGGGAGCACGGTCGGCATGAGTGAGAACCGGGTCGTCGCGATGACCCGCGCCTCCATGATGTCCGCGGGCCACATGCCGTTGAAGGTGATGGATCCGGCGATTTTCGTGTCGGTCACCTTGTGCGCCTTCGACCGGTTGACCCGGATGTCGACATTTCGGATGACGGATGTGTCGGAGGGAATTTCGATCTCCCCCGGGGCCAGCGAATCCGTCCCGGCAAAATGAACGCCGCAGATACTCAGCACATCCCAGCCTGTCTGCTCGGCGCGCCACGCCACGCCGATCAGTTTGTAGACTCCGAGGCGGAGAGAAAACATATAGTCATGCGTCGACGCATCGCCTGGAATCCGTTCACCTATCGTGAGCTCTTCGAAGGCCGGCGGGAAGGTGGTCGCCGCGATGAGCCGGACTTCCTCCGCGGGCGCGGGCCACTCGCCCGCAAACGAGACGATTCCGCTGATCCCGCTCAGGACGGGTCCGATCTGAATCGTGAAGTCGGGGCCTTCGGCAGTCTGGTTTTCAGGTACCTCCCAGATGTCGACGACGAGCCCCCCGACATTCAGGGAATAGTACAAATCGCCGATGGACAGGTTTCCGTTCGCCTTCAGAAAAAGGACGCCGACGGCGCGGTATGTCCCGGCCGGAGCGGCGATCCGGTAATCCGTCCGGTCTGTGTCCCGAGGAATCGGCGCACTCAGATTCAAATCCAAAAGAGAAATGGACTGGGTCAGCGGATCCCTGGTCAGTGCGATGACGATGGCGGAAGAAAAAGAGTCGGGCCACGCGCCCACGAAATCGATCGTCCCGGCGATCCGGGAATGTGTGTTCCGCCGGGCCCGGGACCGGTCGACGGAAAGGTTCACATCCCGGACTTTCTCCGTCCGGGAACCGATGACCACCCGTCCGGGAACGAGGGAATCCGTGCCGGTGAAGTACACACCGCAGACGCTGGATAAATCCCAGACCGAATCCTTTTCGCGCCAGGCCACGCCGATGAAGGGGTAGGTGCCGGGATCCAGATAATAGGTATAGGCATGTGTGGAAACGTCCGCTGGAATCACCTCTCCGATATCGACTTCGCTGATATCGGAAGGGGGAAACTTCCTCGCCGATACGATGCGGACTTCCGCGGGAGGAGCGGGCCAGTCTCCCGTGAAGGTGATCACCCCTTCGATGGCACTCCGTACGGGTTCGAGCCCGGGATCGACATGACAGGTCAATCCGGCCAGGACGACCGGGATCAGTAAAGCGCGCAGAGAGACCGGACTCGTTTTCATGATTATGCCGCCTTCCCGTTTCAAGGGTGCCGTTTTTCTGTACTGGGTGCCCCGGGACGGCTTCCGGCTTCCGGGAAAACAGGGAGGGACGGAACCGGACTACCATTTACAAACCCGACTGCATCGACCGTCTAATAATAAGAACGATCCATCAAAACCTCAAGCGGAATTTTAAAAACAAACGGATTGAGAATGGGTTGTGAATTTTCTATATTCTACCGGACATCTTCCAATTCGGGAGAATCCATTGAAAAAAACTGAAACCGGTCCGTGAAAATGACACATCGCATATGCCGGCCGACATGGCCCTATGCCAAGATGGCCGTTCGACGGGCCTGCCGTCGCGGAGCCCGCTTTTTATTGTACCGCATCGCTTTTCTCGTACTGGCCATCCTGACCTCCGCCGCCGCGGAATCCTTTGAGATCAGGGGCAGGGTCGTGGACGCGGAGACAAATGCCCCGGTTCCCGTGGTCAATGTGTTTCTCGCCAACACCACGCTGGGCGCGGCCACCGACGAACAGGGATTTTTCACGATCCGCCGTATCCCGCTGGGCTCATACGATCTCTTCATCAACCATATCGGGTATGCCCTGCGTGTCGTCCGTATCGATCTCTTCGGAAAACAGAGGCAGCCCCTCGACATCCGCCTGGATCCCGCGGTGCTTCAGGGTGAACGCATCGAAGTTACCGTGCGCGACCGGATACATTGGCGGCGCAGCCTGGAAACCTTCGAGCGGGAATTCATCGGCACTTCCCGGAACGCAAAATCCTGCCGCCTGATCAATCCGCAGTCACTCGAATTCTCTGAAGACCGGGACGGGACGCTGCGCGCCTCGTCGGACAGTGTCCTGATCGTCCTGAATGAATCCCTGGGCTACCGGATCGAGATCATTCTGAAATCCTTCTCTTATCAGGAAAAGGACATGAATTACCTCATCTATCCCCGGTTCGAGGAACTGGATCACGCGGATCCGGCCGTACGGACGCGCTGGATCCGCAACCGGAATGAAACATGGGAAGGATCCCTCCGCCACTTTCTATCTGTCCTGGCGCGGGATCAATTCAGGAGCGGGTTGTTCGAAGTCTACTACGGTTATCTGCATCCGGAGACCGGACAGATCCGATCGTACGGCATTCCGGTCAAATCCAAAAGACCTTCCTTTGTCCAGGATGAACCGATCCCCGAGCTGAAACGGATCCGGTTTGACGCGTTTCTCGTCGTACTATACAAGGATTACACCAAAATGCACGGATCGGTCCCTCACGGAGACCTGGGCCGGTTTCCGACTTCTTATCTGGAAATGAAGGTGCCGACCGCCACGATCAACATCCACGGCAATGTTCAGCCGTACAACGCCTTCAAGGTATACGGCGCGTGGGCGGCCCACCGCATCGCGGATCTACTGCCGTTGGATTATGACCCCGGACAAGATTGATTTACACTGGTTTGCCGCATGCGCCCCGGGATTCGAACCCTTCCTGGCCGGCGAACTGCGTGCCCGGGTACCGGACCCGGATACGGTCCGGCCGCTCCCTGGCGGTGTCGAATTCGACGGCGGGATGGAAGCCGGATTCCGCGCAAACCTCGAGATCCGCAGCGGGAACCGCATCCTGCTCCGGATCGGACGGTTCTATGCGACCGGTTTTCCGGAACTCTTGCGCAAGGCGGAACGGCTGAACTGGGAGGCTTTCCTGACACCCGACCGCCCGGTCGATTTCCGCGTGACCTGCAGGAAATCCAGGCTCTACCATTCCGGAGCCGTCGCGGAAAGGATGCTTCGGGCCGTTTCGCAACGGGTCGGCTTCACGCCGCGTCTCATTCCTTTCGACGAGGATGCGGACGACCCGTCTCAGCTCATCGTCATCCGCCTCTTCCGTGACCAATGCCTGATCAGCCTCGACGCGTCGGGTGCGGGACTGCACCGCCGGGGCTATCGCCTGGAGACGGGGAAAGCCCCGCTGCGGGAGGACCTCGCGGCCGCCGTGCTTCTTGCTTCCGGCTGGGACCGGCGCAGCGCCCTCATCGATCCGTTCTGCGGATCCGGAACGATCGCCATCGAGGCCGCGCTCATGGCGGCGGGCATACCGCCCGGGAGGAAACGGAAGTTCGCCTTCATGCGCTGGCCGGATTATGAACCGAACCGTTTCGAGCCGATCCGGGAGGAAATCGTGGAACCGGAAACGGATGATATGCAAATCATCGCGGCCGACCGGGACGCCGGCGCGATCCGGATCGCCCGGGAGAATGCGGCACGCGCCGGCGTGGCGGACCGGATTCATTTTGTCCGTCAATCGATCTCGGACCTGATTTCGCCGGAATGCCGGGGATGGATCGTCACCAATCCGCCTTACGGGAGGCGTGTCCGGTCGCACCGGGATCTGCGGGACCTCTATGCCCGGACGGGCCGGATCCTTCATGAGCGTTTTTCAGGATGGCAGGTCACGCTGCTGACCGCCGACCGCGGCCTGCTCCGCCAGACGGGCATTCGTTTCGATGCATCGCTGTTCTTCGATCACGGGGGGGTGAAGGTCACCGCGGCGCGGGGCAAAATTCCGTGATCGGCGGGGAATGCGGAAAGCAAACGGACAGGAAGGACTCAGAGATACGCGCTCCTCTGAATGAACACGCGGCAGAGCGACCGATACGTCTCACAGGTCCCGAAAAGTTTTTCCGGGGCGACCCGTTTTTCGGGCCGGTACAGGAGCAGTGCTTCTCCATCCCCCTCCACCGCCATGCGCTCCGCGGCCTTGAAGGCGGTGCGGACCTCGGGATTAAACAGCCTCCTGATCCGGTCTTCCTCCCCGCCGCGGAGCAGCCATTTTTTCGAAAAATCCGGATCATCCGGGAAATCGATGTCCTGATACCCGAACACCTGGCCGATTTTGTGAAACACCGTCTCGGGACGCAGGCTGAAAGCGGGCAGCCCGAGTCGCGCGCTTTCAAAGAGAAAGACCGTCTGTGTGTGCGTCTGTTGGCTCTTGCCCCCGCCCGTGGTGTAATGATAGTCGAGAATGGACGTCCTGACGTCCTCCTCATCCTTGTGCATCAGGGACCGGACGCGTCTCTGTCTGCCGATCGAAAAAAGGGAAAACCGTTTCGTCGCCGGAATGGAATCCGGTTCCGCCCGCGGCAGAAAGGAAAACCCCCGCCTCATCGCCATCTCTTTGAGCGCCTCACGGCGTCTTCGCTCATGCCGCACGGTCAGAAAAATCACAAGAAAAATCCCGAATGTGATAACCGAAATCAGGATCATCAAAGGCATCTTGACTTCCGGATTCATTTTCGCTCCGATTGATCTGTTACGGGTTTTGGGCGGTCAACGTCGGCAAAGGTCCGGCAGGGGCCGGTATGATCGGCCACCCGATTCAATGGAAGAACGCGAGGATCAGGGCAGCCGATACGAGGTCAGCCGCGCATCGATCGACCCGACCAGGATCTTGCTTTTCATCAGCACGGGCATCCGGCGCGTATCGTCGGTCAGCCAGATCGTCAGTTTGCCCTTCTGTTTGAACAGCCCCTCCTCGCGCAGCACCGGCTCGACGACGAGGCATTTGAACTTTCCGGCCGGGACCTTGACGGTTTCCTTCCTGTGGACGAGCACGCGCAGGGAGTACACCTTGCCGTCCGCAAAATTGTCGATATCCAGATGTCGGCCGACCTCGAGGGGCTGGGTCCGCGCGAAATATAAGGACGCGAGGATGTCCTGCACATAGAGCGGCGCCGAGACCGTGTCCTTGCGATAATAGACGAGTCCGTTTCTCTGATCGAACGTGGCGTACCGGTCGGCCCGGTATCGCCCTTCCCGCAGATGTTTCTCGAACTTCCACGAGAAGAGGCCCTGCATGTCCATCAGGCTCTCGACCCGGTCCCGGACCCTGTAGAGCCGGGAAAAAAAGGCGTTGGACGAGGCCGTCGTGCGGATATGGTAACTCGGACGCCCGAAAACCCACATCGTGTCGAGCACCGACATCGTCGCGGTTCCGGCCGTGATGAATTTGAAGGCGATGTCGAACTCCAGGTGCTCACCCACGCCGAAAGCGTGGTTCTCCACCGTGCGGAACCGAACGGGTGTCAGGGTGTCCTCGGCGGAACGGGCCAGAATCGAATCCGTTTCGGCGATGCGTGAGACGAGGCTGTCCGTTGCGGTCGAATCCGTCTCTGCGGAATCCGGGGGGATGGTCAGGGTGTACAGCGTGTCGGTCAGCAGGGAATCCGGCTGATGGGCCCGGGAGTGGTTCTGAAGCGCCGGGCCCACGAGTAAAAAAAACAGGAGCCGGTGCAGGATCCGGAATTTGAGCCGTTCATTATTCAAGCGTCCTCCCTGGAGTGGATCGTCCCGTGATCCGGTCGGTTTGAATGATTCATGGAAGCGGACGGGCGCATCAGCCTCTCAGAAGCGAGAAAAGGGCCCTTTTCTCGCGGGCGCGTTTCCGGATTTCAGGGAGGATGCGCCGGATCTCCGCATGGAGTTCGTCGAAACAGGTCTCGGTGAAATCGAGATCGCGGCCGACGGGATCCGCGACTTCCCCGCCCGGTGCGTTTGGCCCGAACGCCTTGAGCAGTACGGTTTTCCCGGAAGCGGAAGGCCATCCGGACAGGACGCTCTTGCGGTGATGCTTCTCCATCACGAGGATCAGGTCGGCTTCATGCACCATCCCGGCGGTCAGGCGGCGCGCCCGGTGCGAAGACAGATCCAGACCGTGATGCCGCGCCACGATCCGGGCATTCAGACACGCCTCGCTCCCTTCCAGCCCCATCACGCCCGCGGACGCGATCCGGATATGCGGAATACCCTCTTCCCGGACCGCCTGGCGCAGAATCTCCTCGGCCATGGGGCTTCGGCACATATTGCCCGTGCAGATAAATATCACATGAAAAAACTGGGTCCTCAAGACACCGCTCCGATACAGAGTTCGATCTGTTTTCCCGTGACGCCGCCTTCCCGGACCAGACGGGGCGGTATGCAAGTCAGGTCGAGCAGGGTCGACGGCGTCGTGTTTTGCCTCTTTCCCCCGTCGACCGCCCAGTCGATCTTTCCGCCGAAATAGCGTATCAAGTCCGCTTCGGTCTGCGCCGGCACCGCTCCGGACGGATTCGCGCTCGTCGAAATGAGCGGCCTGTCGAACCAGGTAAAAACAAAACGGCAGAACGGATCCGGCGACATGCGAACCGCGACCGTTCCGGACCCTCCGGTCAATGCGCCCGGGATCCGGACACACTTCTCGAAAATCAGGGTCAACGGCCCCGGCCAGAACGCCCGGATCAACATATCTGCCTGGGAAGGAATCGACCGCACCGTCTCTTTCAGCATGTCCCGGTCCCGGACGAGCACGAGCAGGGGATTGCGGAATGCGCGTCCCTTAAGGCGATAAATCCGTTCAATCGTCCGGGTATTCAGTGCGTCTCCCCCCAGTCCGTACACCGTCTCGGTCGGATACCCGATCACCCCGCCCGCATGCACACATTCAACGAAACGGGGAACGAGGGGTTCCGCCCGGATCGATATAGGATATGCCAGTCTCTGTGTGGTCATCGGCTCTGCCGACGGGCTGTCCGGAAGGACGGTTTAAGTCCCGGCCTTTCTTGAATCGTCGTTTTCGAACTGCATCCGGTAGATGTCACGGTATTCGGGACAGGATGCGAGCAGGGCTTCGTGCCGTCCGGTCGCGACGATGCGTCCCCCCGCCATGACCACGATTTGGTCCGCGTGAATCACCGTGGACAGGCGATGCGCGATGGCGAGCACGGTCCTGTTCTTCATCAGATTCTCGATGGCCTTCTGCACCAGTTTCTCGGATTGCGTGTCGAGCGCGGAAGTGGCCTCGTCCAGAATGAGAAGCGGGGTGTTCTTCAGGATGGCCCGCGCGATGGACAACCGCTGGCGTTGTCCGCCGGAGAGGTTCACCCCGCGTTCACCGATCACGGTGTCCAGTCCGTGCTCCATTCGTTTGACGAATTCCCAGGCGTTGGCGCTTTTCAGGGCGGATATGATTCCGGAATCCGAACAGGAGGCCGCCCCGTAACCCACGTTCATCCGGATCGTGTCGTTGAACAGGATGGTTTCCTGGGTCACCATGCCGATCTGGTCCCGAAGGGACTGGAGGCGGACTCCGCGGATATCGACACCGTCGATCCGGATCACCCCCCTGTCCACCTCATAAAACCGGGGGATCAGATCCGCCAGCGTGGATTTTCCCGCGCCGCTGTGGCCCACGAGGGCGACCATTTCCCCTTTCCCGATCGTCAGATCGATTCCCTCCAGTACCGGGACACCCGCTTCATAGGAAAAATGCACCCCCTCGAAGACGATCCGGTCCCGGAACGGAGGCAGATCGGCGGCCCCGGGCGGAGAATAGGGTTCGGGGGCCGTGTCCATCAAGAGAAAAATCCGTTCGGCCGCGGCCAGGCCGGTCTGAATCACGTTATTCAGATCGGAAAGATCGCGTATCGGCTGAAACAGGGCGAACAACAAAACCAGGAAGCGGAGAAACTGTTCGGCGCTCAGCCCGGTTCCCGCATACACCTGATTGCCCCCGTACCAGAGCAGGACCACGAAGATGCCCACGCCGATCGTCTCGTTGAGCGGCCCCGTGACGAAACTGAGGCGTTTGGCCCGGAATTCCTTGAGGAAATAGTCCCGGTTCGCCTCCTCGAAACGTCGTGTCTCGTTTTCCTCCGCGGTAAAGGCCTTGACGATCCGGATGGACGACACGGATTCCTGGAAGGCGGTCAGCAGGGCGGACACCTGTTTGAAGACGCGGCGGCTCCGCCTCCGGATGCTCTGCCCGATGGAATAAATCAGATATCCGCAGAGCGGGAGGATGAGGAAGGAAAGGACCGTCAGCCGCGGACTGATGATCCAGAGCAGGACGACATTGGCCAGGATCTGGAGGGGATCGTTGATCAGCTTGACGAAATTGTCCTTGAGCGCCGTCTGGACGGCGGTGACGTCGTTGAAGACCACGCTGGTCAGTTTCCCCGTATGCTGTTTTTGGAGAAAAGACAGGGGCAGCCGGAGCAGGACACGATGAAGCTGAGCCCGGAGCCGGACCACGATACGGAGCTGGATGAAATAGATCAGGACACGCCGGAAGTATGCAGACAAATTTTTCATAAGGAACGCGAGGAAAATGACGAGACAAATATTCCTCAGGGTGCGGCGCCGGGATCCGGAATCCACGAAGGCGTGCAGCAGTTTGTTGATACGGCTTTCCAGTTGCAGGGATTGTTTCGGCAGCACGGAGGGCGACCCGTCCGGCGTGGCGTCGGGAGGGTCCGCCTCCTGTTCCCCGGCCTGCCGGACAGAGGAAATCTTCCCCTCGTTGAACAGATGGCTGACGAAAGAGGCCGAAAGCCAGTAGGAGGTGTAATTGGCCAGCACATAGACGAAGGTCAGCAGCATGACCAGCGTCATGTGTCTCCAGAACGGTTTCAGGTATCCGAGCAGCCTTGCATAAAGCGCCATGCGGGATTCACCTTCCTCTCTTCAGTTCCGGGACGGCGTTCAGGATCATGCGGGCCGCGCGTTCTCCGGCCCTGCCGTCCAGCGTATCGAACATCAGCGCATTGGCCTCCATCCGCCGAACCTCCAGCCGTTCCGGATTCTCGGCGGCCTCATAAACCGAGCTGCGTAAGTCCCCGGGATCGTCGATCCGGATGCTGATCCGGTCCAGCAGGCCGGTGATTTCCGCGAGGGACCTCCGGGCCTGGGGGACCCGGAAGGTGACCATCGGTTTGTTCAGGGCGCAGGCCTCCGCCAGGATGGAACTGGTGTCGCCCACCACGACATCCGAAAGCATGAGATAGGGCAGGGTATCCGCCTCACGGATCAGGAAGACGCCCGGCGTGCCGGACAGGGATTTCAGGCAGGAACGGGAGGTGAATGGATGGACCGTGACCATGACGTTCATGGCTGCGGCGAGCCGGGGCAGAACCGGGAGCCACCGGCCGACGGCCGACATGCCCGAGCGGTCCCAGGTGGCGGTCATCAGGACCGTGGGCCGTCCGGGAAGCAGACCCGCCCGTCCGGCGTACGGCATCAGGGTTTCCCGGTTCCAGGTGCCGTCGAATGCCGGATCGAGTTTGGGGAATCCCGCAGACCGGGCGCTCCGGATTCCCCGTTTACGCCCCGCCTCCACATCGGCCCGGCTGGTCATGAAATAGAGGTCGAATGCATTGTAGTAGGCGGTGCCGGCGAATTGCTTGAAATGGTAGGCGCCGTGCCGGAATCCCACCTTGAACACGCCGGTATCCGGGAACCGGTACTGGGCATGACGGGCCATGATCACCACGCGGGGGAAAACCGGGTACCGCACGGCGGCGAGCCCTTCGGAACGGAGATGGCGGGCGGTGCGGCCGTTCCCCGAGACCCAGAGGGCCGGCGGCAGGTGGCGCATCACGGGGAGCAGGACGACCCGGTCGAGCGGCCCGGCGCAATAGACGGCCAGCGCGGGCCGCCCGCGGAACCGGTCCGCCACCCGGCATCCCAACCGGTAGGGCCACTTGATCAGATAATAGGCGGGAATCATGCGGTGTCCCCGGGACCTGTCCGCTCCCTGGAGTCCAGATATCTGCATAGGCCGTATACCATCGTTTCCTCGAGACCGAAACGGGCTTCCACAAACGCCCAGGATCCCGCGGAACCGGTCCAGTATCCCCGGTTTTTGCTGACCACGCTCATCCCGAAATGCAGCGCCTGGAACTCGAGCAGGTGAAAATGCCGGTCGCTTTCACAGAGATCCATGGACAGAAAGGGGGTGTCGCAGCGCCTGTAGACCGAACGGGCGAAATCCAGTAGGGCCGGATCCGGGTCGAAATCGAACTCGAACCGTTTGGCCCCGCTGGCCCTGAAGTCGTTCTTGCGGTTTCTCCTGCGCATGACGAAATACCGGTCGTGAACCGCCAGGACCCGGTAATCGGAAGTCAGGCCGGGCACGAAGGCCTGCAGGATGAAATTGCTCTCCTCCCGGATGTATGACCGGTATTGAAGGTAGTCTTTTTCGTTGCTGTAATCCGGATATTCGGGATAATGCCTGGCTTTCCTGAAATACCGGCGCCGGAAGAGATCGAACCGGACGGGCAGGGAGACCCGCGTGAAATGCTTCCGGAGCTGACGGCGCAGGCTCCGGCGGTCGCCCACCAGATAGACGGCCTTGCCGTTGGTCCCGCAGACGTCCTTCAGTACCAGAGGAAAGGGCAAATCCACGCGTTCAGTCTGTTCCGGCCGGGCGAAGTACCAGGCCGGCAGGGAGGAGATACCGTACTTTCGCTTGTACAATTCCTGAAAGCCCTTGTTTTCATGGCAGCGCAGCAGGTCCAGAGAGGGGATGAGGCGGTTCGTCCCGTTGTCGAGGAAGGTCAACAGATCCTTGATATATTGTCTGGCATTCTCCTTCTGGCTGAAGGTATAGAAAATGGCGGTGTCCCGGATGACCCCTTTGCCGTTCATGATGTCGTACAAGGGACGGACTTCCACGAAAAAGCCCGCGTCCCGGAGCAGGCAGGCCATCCGGCCGGAATCCAGGGAGACCCAGGGTTTCCGCGTCTGTCCGAAGAATCCGTCGTCATCGGTGAGGAGGAGAATTCGTTTAGGCATGGCGCTTCTCCAGGAATTGAAGGACGGCGTCGCAGACCGCGTCCGGTGTCTGTTCGCGCATGCACCGGAAATGGAAACGCGGACAAACCCGCCCGCCGTGTTTGGAACAGGGACGGCACGGGAGATCGATTTCGAGAACCCGGTCGTCCGGCCGGTACGGCGTGCAGCCGAAACGCCTCACCGTGGGGCCGAAGAACGCGAACACGGGCGTCTTGACTGCATCGGCCATATGGAGCGGCGCGCTGTCGTTGGTGATCATCAGATCGAGCCGCCGGATGACCGCCGCGGCTTCGAGGATCCCGGTCCGTCCCGCCAGGACGGGGCTGTCCGTACCGGCGCGGGACGCGATACGCCGGCACAGGCCGCGTTCCTCCGGGCTGCCCAGGAGAACGACCCGGACGCCCCGGGATTCCAGTAAGGCGACGAGACGGGTGTAATACGCCCCGGGCCACCGTTTCGTCGCCCGGACCGAACCCGGGGCCACCCCCACGAGGAACCGGCACCCCTTTTCATCCTCCAGTAACCGGCCGGCGGTCTCATCGTGTTCGGGCGCCCAGGAAAGAACCGTCTGGTCGGGCCACGACGTCCCGCCGAACGGACGCATCAGAGACAGGTACCGGTGCCGCATGTGCAAACCGCGGGGAGGGCGGACCGGATCGGTCAGTCCCTTCTGCCCCCGGAACCCCACCCTGCTGGGAATCTTCCCCAGCCGCATGAGCAGGGCGGAAGTGGCAGACCGTGTGGCCGATACCCCGAGGGTATACGCTTCACCGCGTATACCGCGCACCAGATCGAGAAACATCGCCGGTTTCAGCAGGGGATTCCGCTTGTCGAACACGAGCACACGCCGCACATCCGGATGATGCCGGAACACCGGTTCCGTCTGGGGGATGGCCACGACGTCGATGGACGCTTCCGGAAAACGGGACGAAAGGGCCCCGATCAGCGGGGTGCTCAGGATGGCATCCCCGAGAAATGCGGTTTGTATGAACAAAATGGATTGCAAGGATTGTCGCATCCTCCGCCGGATTCTGGATCATGGGACCCACGGTGCCCGGTCCCTGAAAAAATAAATTTAAGAAAATACCGGGTGCAAAACAAAGACAATCCGGTTGTGATTCAAACGATTCTTCCTTCAGCCTCCCGGACGTCGCCGCATCCCGGTTCTGACAGGGAACGATAAAGGGCCAGCGTCTGTTCCACCATCCGGTCCGCCGTGAACCGGAGGACATGACGCCGCGCCGCATCGCCCATACTCCGGCGCAGGGCGGGATTCCTCAGGATACGCAGCAGGGCGTCCGCCGTCTCGCCCGGAGAACCGGGGGGGACCAGGAATCCGGTGACCCCGTCCTCAACGATCTCGGGAATGCCGCCGGTCCGCGTCGCCACCACCGGCAGGCCCCAGGCCTGCGCGTCCAGCAGGGATGTCCCGAGCCCCTCCCGGCGGCAAGTCAGCACGAAACAGTCGAAGAGATTGAGATAGCGGCCGACGTCCGGCCGGTATCCCGTAAACAGGAACCGCTTCTTAAGGTGGAGAGAATCCGCCAGGGCGCGGATCCGTTCCGCCTCGGGGCCGTCGCCGACCGCCACGAAGGTCACGTCCGGCATCCGGGATATCACGGCCGCCGCGGACCTGAGCAGGGTGGGATAATCCTTTTCGCCGGTCAGAGCCGCCACCGTGCCCGCGACGAGATGGCGGGACGGAATGCCCAGCCGGCTTCGCAGATCTCCCGGATTTTCCGTTTTAAACCGGTCTGGGTCGATTCCGCTGTGGATGGTGACGCATTTCCCGGGCGTCACACCGTCGTCGGTGAGAAGTCGACGAATGGCGTCCGACACACAGACCACCCGGTCCACGAACCGGTTGTTATACTTGATCGCGCCGATCAGGGGTTTCCGGACCCGGAAGACGACGCGGCGGGACGCGATGAGACGGACGGCGGGATGGATCATCCGGAGGCCAAGGGCCGCGGACAGCGCATGGGCGGTGTGGGCATGGCAGATCGTGATTCCCTGCCGGACGGCGATCCGCCTAAGGCGGAACACGGCGCGCAAATCCGCCTCGCCCCGGATATCGAGAGGAAGAAAGGGCAGGTCATCTTTCGCACAGCGTCGGGCCATCTCCGATTCAGGCGGGGCCGCGATCACGGAGTGCACCCCCCGGCGAATCAGTCCCCGGTGAAGCAGCCACGCCTGCTGCTGACCGCCCCGCCACATGATCGTGTCGTCCAGATGCAGGATGTTCACCGGCTTTTCCGCCAGAGTTTCAGATACTTCAGCGTCACCCCGAACGCCGAAATGCGCGCGAGAATGTATCCTTCACGGCCGTCCATGAAACCGCCGCGCAACCCGTACATCTTGAGGAATTTCAGGAATCCGCGGAGGAACGCGCCCGCGGGAGTCGTGCGTTTTCCCCGGGTATAAAGAAGTTCGGCTCCCAGGTCGCTGTACCGGTTGATTTTCTCGACATGGGAACGGAGCGTGGGATAGGTATAGTGGAGCAACGGTCCGTCCAGCGTCTGCTTGCGTCCGGGAATGCGTACCGATTCGTGGACCGGCCGGTCATTGTAGGTTCCGGCCTTCCGGTCGAAGAGACGGACCGGCGCATCCGACTGCCACCCGCTGAAGCGGATCCAGCGGCCGAGATAGGAGGATCGCCTGCGGATCCGGCACGCCGGGACCGGCGGGGGAATTTGGGACAGAAACGCCTCGATCTCGCGCCTCAGCGCTTCGGTCACTTCCTCGTCCGCATCCAGGGAGAAAATCCAGTCGTGAGAAGCCGAGGCCACGGCCTTCTGCCGGGTCGTCCCGAATCCTTCCCACGGCAGGCGGAGCAGGCGTGCCCCGGCTGCCCGGATGATTTGGGGCGTGGCGTCCGTGGACCCCGTGTCCGCCACCAGAATCTCGTCGGCCCAGGCCGCGGATGCGAGACACCGGCCGATCACGTCTGCCTCGTTGAGCGCGAGGATTACCACGGAAACCGGCAATCTCCTGTCTTTTTTTTCGGTTTGTCTCGTCCCCGTCTCCTTTTGTGGAATCCCCCGATGGGGTCAGGAACTCAGCAGGTGGTAATTCCTGAACCCGCCGATCTCCCGGCCGGCCAGGCGTTCGAGCGCGGTGAGGAACCGGTATCTTGCCGTCTCGTGTTTGTGCGGCGCGCGGCGGGGGTCGGGGGCGCCCGACTGCCGGAGTTTGTGCGCCCAATCCATGGATGCGATCCGTTCCTTCATCACGGCCGGATGGGTTCCGGAAAAGCGTCCCAGGCGGTCGAGCGGGCCGTAATCGAATTCCGCGGGTGCACCGGCGTACATGGCGTCGACGCGCCGCAACCCCCAGTGCACGGAATCGAGTGCGCGTCGCTTGTTCTGCATCAGGTGCGGGGGCCGCACCCAGCCGTAATGATAGATTTCCGCGTCGACCGGGGCCACGAACAGTTTATGGTGACCGCCGGGTTGACGGGGATTGTCGTAATGGGTAAAACGCCGGAAAGACTGGGCGCTCTGCCAGGAATGGATATTCGGACGGTTGCGGACGATCCGGATCTCCCGGGGATACCATCCATGGCTGATGTGGAAATGGTCGTAATCGCCCCAGAAATGCCGGTACCGGAACAGCAACCCCTCCACCTCTTCCCGGTCCAGCAACGCCTCGCAGCAGGCCTGGATGGCGGGCAGGTCCTTCTCGTGGACGACTTCGTCCGCCTGCAGATAGAAGAGCCAGTCACCCCGGCAGGCCGCCTTCGCGACATCGGTCTGCAGGGCGTTGATGATGCCTTTTTTAAAGTATTTCTCTTCCCATCGGGTGTCGATGATCCGGATCCTGGGATCTCCGATGGCTGCGATCCGCTCCCGGGTGTCGTCGTCGGGATCCCCCTCGCCGACCGCGATGACGAATTCATCCACAATCGGCAAAATGGATCGGATGGATTCGACGACGGGATAGTACAGCTTGCTCCCGTTCCGGACGAAAGAAAAACCGCTGATCCTCATGAGACAATCTCTCCGATCTTTTTTACACTGCGACGGGGCGTTTCACCCGGCTTGTTCCGGAATCCGTGTTTTCCAGCGTTTATGCATCCAGAACCAGTGATCCGGATGCTCCCGGATCCGCCTCTCGAGCTGGTCCGAATAGTCCTGAAGCACCGTACGGACGGTCTCCTCTTCAGTCAAACCGGCAGGTACCGGAATGGATTCGGCGTAAAGGACATGCCGTCCCCGCGCTTCGCGGACAGCGTAGCCGAACAAGACCGGCGCGCCGGTCTTGATGGCCAGCGCCGCAGGCCCCGCGGCCGTCGAGGATGGACGTCCGAAGAACTCGACGAAGACGCCGCGCCGTCCGGCGTCCTGGTCGGCCACCAGCGCCACAAATTTGTTCGCCCTCAGATTCCGGATCACGCCCCGGATGGCCATGCCGAGGGGGATCACCTCGGCCCCGGTCTGTGTCCGTATCCCGTTGATCACCCGGTCCGTCATCCGGTTGTTCTGTTCGCGGACGACGAACGAGACCGGATATCCCGCATGGACCAGCGCCGCTCCGAATAATTCCCAGTTTCCGAAATGTCCGGTCAGCAGCACCGCGCCCCTGCCCGCCTCAAGAGCCTCGTCCAAAAGCTCCCGGCGTACGAACCGGACGCGGCCGAGCAGTCCTTCTTTCCCCTCGGCCGGACCCCGGATCAGCTCGATCCCCGTCCGGGCCGCATGCCGGTACGCGCTCCGCGCGATCTCTTCGATTTCGCCGGGACGCTTTTCGGGAAACGCCGCCCGCAGGTTTTCCTCGGTGACGCACCTGCGGATTCTGAGAATGCGGAAAGTCGCATCCCCGAGCGCATTCGCGGTCCTCAGCGCGGCAGCCAGGGACATCTTTCGGACGATGCGGCACGCCAAAATAAGGAGGGCATACTCAATATAATGTCGCGTCTTTTTCAAAGTCCGGGATTTCATCCCGCGTCTCACTCTCCCAGAGTCGTCGTTTTGCGCGCACGCGCGCCTGCGTCCGCCAAAAGGCGGCGGCCAGCAACAGGACAAGCGCGACACTGAAGAAAACAGGAAAATCCAGTAAAATTGTCCATCTGTACCGCCGGCGCATTTCCTCCGACCATCCGCCTTCAAATTGGCGCGCATCCTGTCCGGTCACCGTCCGAAGCGCCTCGTCCATGGTGCGGCCGGCCGCCAGTTCCCCTACGAGGAGTTGAATGGAAGCTTCTCCGTGTTTTTGGATCAGAAACGAGACCGCGGAATGCGCCGTCTCGTAGGCCAGCGCGGCCCGCTCTTTCTGAAAAGTCAGCACATCATCGATTTCATCCAGATAGAGCGGCCGACCGGCCGCGAAGGTACGCGCCAGACGGATCGAGGGTCTGAACAGGCGTTCCCCGGAGAGAAACTGTGCCAGCCCCTCGTCAAACCAGCGGGAAACCGGGACACCACCCGTCGCATTTCCGAGCAGCACATGCGCCAGTTCGTGCCGGATGATTACATGGGCGTCCGGGTGGGGCGCGGTGATCCGGGGGGATTTGAGAAAGATGAAGCCGGATCCCGGATCCGCGGCCCCGACCCCCCAGTCCGGGACGGTACCGGCCGTCAGCCTGTGAAAAATAGCATCGGATTCAGCCACCACCACATGGATATCCGGAACCTTCGAGACACCCAGCACGGATTGCATGCCGGGCAGGCCCCCGAGCAGGATCTCCGCGGCCTGTTCCGCAAACGACCTGTCGCTTTCCTGATAGTAAAGGTGAACGGATTCCCTGCGGATCCGCCGATAGGATGTCTCTGTCCGGGCCGATACGAGGACGCTCCATCCGGCCAGAAAAACAAGAAAAAGACATCGGGTCATTTTATATGAAACATTCCATGTTGATCAATCTCCTGAGACTTAAATCATGTACATGGGTTAATTTAGTAAGATATGTTATCTATTCAAATTTAAAAATTAAAAATCAAAATTCAAAACGTCAGAGAAAAACCGCCGCAAAGATCCCGGCCTGAAGATTCTCGATTCCATCGAGCAAAAGAGAGCCGGGAAGACAGCCGGGGAGGAGGTGGAGACCACTTTTCGATCTGTTGCGGAAGATGCGGATGGCGAGATCATTCCACAATCCGTTTCCCTGAATGACCCCAAAAACAGGTTGATTTGCCCTCCCGAAATGTGTATATTGATACGATTTTTGGGATGCCGCAGAGAGGCGATATGAGTTCGGAGGGCTAGTCCTAATTGGTAAGGCGGCGGTCTTGAAAACCGCTGGGTTCACACCCATGGGGGTTCGAGTCCCTCGCCCTCCGCAAAAAGAACAAATTAATTTTTCGGAGAGGTGGCCGAGCCGGCTGAAGGCACAGGTTTGCTAAACCTGCGTAGGGGCAACTCTACCGAGGGTTCGAATCCCTCCCTCTCCGCTCTTTTTTCTCCGGGTACCCATGGCATCTACCGTCCGCGTTCGTTTTGCCCCGAGTCCGACCGGCGCGCTTCACATCGGAGGCGCGCGCACCGCCTTGTTCAACTGGCTTTTCGCCCGGCATCATGGCGGCCGGTTTCTCCTGCGTATCGAAGACACGGATGCCGAACGATCCTCCCCTGAACTCACCGACCAAATCCTGCGCAGCCTCCGATGGCTCGGACTAAAGTGGGACGAAGACATCGTCTTCCAGTCCGGACGCCGGTCGGATCACGCGAGGCTGTGCGAAACCCTGCTTGAAACCGGCGCAGGATACCGCTGTTTCTGTCCCCCGGATGTTCTCTCGGAAAAACGAAGGATCCAGGAGTCGGCTACCGGCGGATACCGGTACGACCGGACCTGCCTGAAACTCGACGAGGCTGATATCCAAAAGCGTCTCCAACAGGAGATTCCCTTCGCCGTCCGGTTTCGTGTGCCCGAAGGGGAGACGGCATTCGAGGATCTGGTGCACGGCCGCATCGTGTTCCGGCACACCGAGCTGGATGATTTCGTCCTGCTCCGTTCTGACGGCAGTCCGGTGTATCAGGTCGCCGTGGTGTCTGACGACCATGACATGGGCATCACCCATGTGATCCGGGGCGACGACCATCTGTCCAACACGCCCAAACAAATCCTCCTATACCGGGCCATGGGTTGGGACATTCCCCGGTTCGCCCATGTGCCCATGATCTGGGGTCCGGACAGGAAGCGTCTCTCGAAACGGCACGGCGCCGTTTCGGTCGAGGCCTACCGGGAAGCCGGATATCTCCCCGAGACACTCGTGAATTTCCTCGCCCTGCTCGGCTGGTCACCGGGAGACGACCGGGAAATCCTTTCCTTCCCGGAAATCGTCCGGAGTTTCTCCATCCCGGGGATTTCCAAAAACCCCGCCGTGTTCGACGAGAAGAAACTGGAATGGATGAACGGACAGTATGTCCGTTCCCTGCCCCTTCCGGAGCTGCTGGACCGGGTCCTTCCCTTCCTCCGGAATGCCGGCCTGGTCCAGGAAGACGATCCCGGTTTTTCCGAAGAGTTTCTTCTCCGCTTCGTCGTCATGCTTCGGGAACGCGTCAGACGGTTGACGGATTTTGCCGAAACCGGCGCCTATTTTTTCAGGGATCCGGAGTCTTTCGATGAGACCGCGGTCGAGAAATTCCGGCGGAATCTACGGACCGGAGCGCTTATGGAGGCACTGCTTCAAAACCTCTCCCGAACCGAAGACTGGACGGATGAGACCCTCGAAGCCGTCGTCCGGGAGTCGGCGGCGACCCTTGATGTCCGGGCCGGCGACCTGATCCATCCCTTACGTCTGGTTCTGACCGGACAGACGGCAAGCCCCGGGCTGTTCGAATTGATGGCGGTCCTCGGCCAGGAGACGGTCCTCCGCCGTCTCAAGCGAACCCTCGCCTTGTGGACGCCAAATCATCCTTAAAGCGTTAACTCCGAAATAATATTTGAATCCCATGAAAAATCCTTGCGTTTCTCTGTCGCTTTCTTTATCATTAGTGAACCGAATTCCGGTTGAAGCGTATCGGACGCGGTTTCTTCGGGAGGGTGTTCCCCTTCTTGTCTCCGGGAGGGAGTAAGCACTGTGAACGACATTTTTAATCTCACATCAAACGGGAGTGTGTGCACGATAACGTTTTCCGATGACGACGATCAGTGAAATTGCCAGACGGTCCGGTGTTTCGGTGGGTACCGTCGACCGAGTGCTCCATGACCGAGGCAGGGTGTCGGAGGAGACACGGGTCCGGGTAAGGCAGATCATCAAGGAACTCGACTACAAACCCAATGTGATCGCACGGAATCTGTCCCTCAAGAAGACATACACATTCGCCGTGCTTTTACCCGAACCCGAACAGGACGGCCGTTATTGGGAACTGCCCGCTGCAGGCATCCAAAAGGCCATCGACGAAATCAAGATGTACAAGGTCGATGCCTGGTATGTCTACTATGACAAATATTCCGAGTTGTCTTTTCGAGAGGCCTGCTCCCAGATCAAGTCTTCACTGCATGAACTGGACGGCATCGTGATGGCACCGGTTCTGTCCAAAGCCTCTGAAAAATTTGTTCAGGAACTTTCGGACAGGGTGCCGTATGTGTTCGTCGATTCCTATGTGCACTGCAGCCGGTGTCTTTCCTATATCGGCCAGGAATCGTTTCAGAGCGGGGTGTTGGCGGCCAAACTCATGCAGCTCAAACTCAGAACGGGCAAGCTTGCGGCGCTTCGCGTCCTGCCAGAAGATTATCACATCGAAGACCGGGTACGCGGTTTCTGCTCCGTCATGGAAGGCGATGATTCCATGCGTGTTTTTGTCTTCGACGCGGATCGCCGGGAGGATCCGCAGGTCTTTCGTGCGATGACCGTACGGATTCTCGAAGCGCATCCGGATATCGGGGGAATCTTCGTGCCGAGCGCCTGCACCCATCAGGTGGCCGAATATCTGAGCGCGGTAGGCAGGTCCCATGATATTGTTTTGATCGGTTACGATCTGGTCGAAGAAAACCGGAAGTTTTTAAAATCCGGCGTCATCGATTTCCTGATCAGCCAGCGCCCTGCTCTGCAGGGATATCAGGGTATTTACTCACTATACCGTCATGTGATCCTGAAACAGAATGTCGAACCCAAAATGATTGTGCCGATCGACATCTTGACACGGGAAAATCTGGAATATTACCAGGGATGAATGTAAAAGGAAAGGGATAGAGGAATGGTAAATTTTCAAACACTGGATTGGGCGATCGTCGTCTGTTATTTCATCGCGATCGGAGGAATCGCCTGGTGGGTCATGAAACAAAAAGCGAAAACCGCGACGGATTATTTCCTGGCCAGCCGGCATGTGGCGTGGTATGTGATCGGCGCTTCGATTTTTGCAAGTAATATCGGATCGGAACATGTCGTCGGCCTGGCATCGACCGGGGTCAATTCGGGCGTGGCTTTTGCGCATTACGAACTCCATTCCTGGTGCGTGCTTCTTCTCGGATGGGTGTTTGTTCCTTTCTATCTGCGGTCCCGCGTATTCACAATGCCTGAGTTTCTGGAACTTCGGTTCAACTCCAAATCCCGCTGGTTTCTATCGGCCATGTCGTTGGTTGCCTATGTGTTGACCAAAGTGTCCGTGACGGTTTTCGCGGGTGCCGTCGTGTTTCAAACCCTCATGGGGGTTGACTTCTGGGTGGGTGCTTTGGTCGTCGTCATTATCACGGGTATCTATACGGCGGCCGGCGGATTGAAGGCGGTTGTCTACACCGACACGATGCACTCGGTCGTCCTGCTGGGCGGTTCGATCACCGTGACTCTGGTCGCCCTTTTCCATGCAGGCGGCTGGGGAGAAGTGGTCACGACCGTCGGTTCCGATAAACTGAACATGTTTCCTCCGTTTATCGACTGGAAGAATCCGTCCTGGGTAGGTTTCATTTTGGCTTCACCGATTATCGGAATCTGGTACTGGTGTACGGATCAATGCATCGTCCAGCGCACATTGACGGCCAGGGATGAGTCCCACGCACGCAGGGGAACGATATTCGCCGCGTATCTGAAACTCTTCCCCTTCTTTATTTTCCTGCTTCCCGGGGTAGTGGCGGTTGCGTTGAGGATGCAGGGAAAACTGCACTTTGAAGATCCAAACACCGTATTCCCCACGCTGGTGGCGACCTTGCTTCCGGTCGGTATCCGCGGCATCGTCGCAGGGGGGTTGCTGGCGGCGCTGATGAGTTCGCTGGCCGCGGTGTTCAACGGCTGTTCCACCTTGTTCACCATGGATATTTATCAAAAACTGAAACCGAACGCATCGCAGAGAGAGCTGGTCCATATGGGCCGTCTGGCGACCGGTGTCGTCGTGGTACTGGGGGTAGTCTGGATCCCGATTCTCCAGGCTATGTCCGGTTCCCTGTATGAATATTTGCAGAACGTACAGGCGTTTTTGGCTCCCCCGATCACCGCGGTCTTTTTGCTGGGCATTTTCTGGAAACGCATCAACGGCCAGGGCGCTTTAACCGCACTGGTCGCAGGCTTCATTCTGGGGATGACCAAACTGACGCTTGAAACCGTCGCGAAAGATTCCGCCGGCTGGCTGGGCGATATCGCCCGTTTTCATTTCTTGTATTTTGCGCCGATATTGTTCGCATTTGCGATCTTCCTGATGATCGGAGTGAGTCTGCTGACCCGTGCTCCGGCCGCGGAAAAGCTCAAGGGATTGACATTTGCCTCTCTGACGCCGGAAGATAAAGCCGCATCGCGGGCCAGCTGGAATAAATGGGATGTGATCAATACGGTGATTATTTTGGCGATCATCGCGGCCGTGATGATCTATTTTTCGCCCCTGGGCGTGGCCGGATAAAAAAAGACCGGAACAATCAGGACACAGGTTGGTTTTATAGTTGATTTTTTTAATGCGTGACCGTTAACGCGCGCCGCGGCAATGAAAAACAAATTGAAAACAAGCATAAAGGAGAAAGTTATGTCTGTCAACCTCACAGTCGGAGAAAAGGAATTCTTTCCCGGAATTGGCCGGATTTCCTTCGAAGGTCCGGATTCCGCAAATCCGCTCGCCTTTAAACATTACGATGAAAACAGGGTCATCGCGGGCAAATCCATGAAGGATCATTTCCGTTTCGCGATCGCCTACTGGCATTCATTCTGCGGAAACGGCAGTGATCCTTTCGGTCCCGGGACGGTCGACTTTCCCTGGGAGGTTCCCGGAGATCCGATTCAGACCGCCAAAGGCAAGCTGGATGCGGCTTTCGAATTCATCACCAAGCTCGGCGTGGGATTCTACTGTTTCCATGACCGGGATTTGGCGCCCGAGGGCAAGACGGTTGCAGAGTCCGAGAAGAATCTGAAGGAACTGGCTGCACTGGCCAAACAGAAACAGGAGGCCTCCGGTGTCCGGCTTTTGTGGGGTACGGCCAATGTGTTCTCGCACAGGCGGTATACGAACGGCGCGGCAACGAATCCCGATTTCAACGTACTGCCCCATGTCGCGGCGCAGGTCAAGGCCGCGATCGACGCGACCATCGCACTCGGAGGGGACAATTATGTGTTTTGGGGCGGCCGGGAGGGATACTATTCACTGCTCAACACCAACACGAAGCGCGAGATCGATCACCTGGGCGCTTTCCTCCAGAAGGCGCGGGATTACGGCCGGAAAGCCGGATTCAAGGGGACCTTTCTCATCGAGCCGAAGCCCATGGAACCGACCAAACACCAGTATGATTTTGATTCCGCGACTGTGATTGGATTTCTCCACAAATACGGACTCGAGAAAGACTTCAAAATCAACATCGAAAACAACCATGCCACGCTGGCCAGCCACACATTCGCACACGAGGTGCAGATAGCCTGTGACGCGGGTCTGTTCGGCAGCCTCGATGTGAATCAGGGCGATCCCCACAACGGCTGGGACACCGACGAATTCCTTACCAATCTGTACGATGCGACCCATCTGATGCTCGTGCTGCTTCAGAACGGCGGCATCGGCAGGGGAGGGATGAACTTCGACGCCAAACGCCGGCGCAGTTCCACCGATGCGGAGGATCTCTTCATTGCCCATATCAGTTCGATGGACACACTCGCACGCGGGCTGATCATCGCGAATGAAATCCTTGAAAAATCCGATTATTTAAAAATGAAAGAATCGCGGTATGCCAGTTTTGATACCGGTGACGGCGCAAAGTTTGAAAGCGGAAAAATGGGGCTCGAGGAACTGGCCGCGCTCGCCGGAAAACTGGGCGAACCCAAACAGATCAGTGGAAAACAAGAGCTCTATGAAATGATCGTAAACCAATATATTCGTTAATCCACAACGGGCCTGGCTCAATCGCCAGGCCTTTTTATGTCCATTGAGGAGCCGACATGAAGGGTCTTTATGCAGGTCTCGATGTCTCTACCCAAGGTTGCAAACTGGTGGTGATTGATGTCGCATCCGGAGGCGTGGTCTTCGTGGATGCGGTCCAGTATGATACGGATTTACCCCAATACGGTACGAAAAACGGCGTGCGTCAGAATCAGCCCGAAGGCGTTTCCGAATCCGATCCCAATATGTGGATCGAAGCGGTTGAAACCGTGATTTCGAGGCTCCGGGCATCCGATGTGCCGATCGCGCAGATCCGCTGCATTTCGGTGTCCGGACAGCAGCACGGCCTGGTCTCTCTGGATGCATCGGGCCGGTTGACGCGACCATACGGCAAGCTGTGGAATGATTTTTCCACACTCGAAGAATGCAGAGTCCTTACCGAGAAGGCCGGGGGTGACGAGGCCATGATCCGCGAGGTGGGCAACACCCAGCGTACCGGATATACGGCCCCCAAAATTTTCCACATGGTGCGGCACGAACCCGACGTCTATGCGAAAACGGCGACGCTTTTTCTCGTACACAACTACATTAATTTCTATCTCACGGGCGGCGTCCGGGTCATGGAACCCGGAGACGGATCCGGTATGGCGCTCTGGCATCCGGGTACGCGAAAATGGTCCGATAAGGTCATCCGCATGATCGCCCCGGACCTGGCATCCAAACTGCCTGAAATCCGTCCTTCGGACGAGACAATCGGTACGGTCGCCCCCGATCTGGTGAAACGGTTCGGTTTTTCACCCGACTGCCGGATTGATGCGGGCAGCGGAGACAATATGTATGGCGCGGTCGGAACCGGGAACGTGGAACCCGGGATCGTCACCATCAGCCTCGGCACGAGCGGCACGGCGTACACGATGATGGAAAAGCCGTATATCGATCCCAAGGGCGAGATCGCGGCATTCTGCGACAGCACGGGACGATGGCTGCCGTTGCTCTGCGTTTCGAATCTGGCGAACGGGTACAACGAAATCCTGAAAATTCACGGGATCGGCCATGATCAGTTCGAACAGATCGTCCGGAAAACGGAACCGGGAAACGCGGGCCGGATTCTGATACCCTGGTACGTCGGCGAAAGGACACCGGATGTCCCCCAGGCTTCTCCGGTTTATTTCGGCTTCGGTCTGGATGATTTCACGCAGGATAAACTCTGCAGGGCCGTGGTCGAAGGGCATATTCTGAATCTCTACGACGGTTTTCGCCGGATGCCGGTTAAGGCCAGGGAAATCCGGGTCACGGGCGGTCTTTCCAAATCCGAGATCTGGTGTCAGACCATCGCAGATGTGTTTGAGGCAGAGGCCGTCCCGGTCGAGGGTGAGGGTGCGGCCCTGGGTGCCGCGCTGCATGCGGCCTGGGTCTGGCAGAAGGAGAATGGAGAACCGACTCCCCTGTCAGACATCGTCGCCCCGTTTGTGATTTTCGACGAGTCGCGCAGGAAAAACCCCATTCCTGAAAATGTCCGGGTCTATAAGAAGCAAAAAGTCCTGTTCTCCGCACTGAGCGCACGAATCCGGGGGGCGGGCGGGGAAGACCCCTTTGCCCTGAGGGCGAAAATGGGTTAAAAATCGTTTGACTTTTTATCCCTTAGTCCGTATATTTATCGCTCGATAGGCTGCCAGACTGGGGAGTCGTCCAACGGCAGGACATGCGGCTCTGGACCGTAGAATCGGGGTTCGAATCCCTGCTCCCCAGCCAAGCGCCCGTAGCTCAACTGGACAGAGCATCTGACTTCGGATCAGAGGGTTGGGGGTTCAAGTCCCTCCGGGCGTACAGGAACAGGAGATTCCGGTTCAGCGTTATCAGTACATAAAAGAGAAGTTTTTTTATAAGCAATCGGAATGCATCACACCGCACGCATGGCGCGTTCGTCTAGTGGCCCAGGACGCTGGCCTCTCACGCCGGAAACACGGGTTCGACTCCCGTACGCGCTACCAAAAGACAAAAGATTCGAGGGTCGAATCGGACAGACTCGATCGGTTTAACAGTTTATTTTTTAATATGTCTGCGCCCGTAGCTCAATTGGATAGAGCGCCTGACTACGGATCAGAAGGTTGGGGGTTCGATTCCCTCCGGGCGTACCAAGATAACATCTATAATGACTGAGCATGAACGATGGATGGATCAGGCCATCCGGCAAGCCGAAAAAGCCTGCCGTGAAGGTGAAGTTCCGGTGGGAGCGGTGATCGTTCATGATGACCGGATTGTCGGCCGGGGGCACAATCAAACCGAGACGTTGAAGGACCCCACGGCCCATGCAGAGATAATCGCCATTTCCGCGGCCGCGGATACGCTCCAAAGCCGGCGGCTTGAAAACTGTACGTTGTATGTGACACTTGAACCCTGTGCAATGTGTGCCGGTGCCATCGTGCTGGCCCGAATCCGGTTGCTGGTATATGGATGCGAGGATCCCAAGGCCGGCGCCTGCGGATCACTCCGGAATATCGTGCAGGATCACAGGCTGAATCATCGGGTCGAGATCGTATCCGGTGTAAGGGACGATTTTTCGGCGGGGCTGTTGAAAAGTTTTTTCCATGAAAGACGAATAAAAAAAAATCAATGAGGTGCGGGTGAACGGCAGTCGCCCGCATTTTTATGTGAACCAATACGGAGAGGTGCGAGAGCGGTTGAATCGGGCGGTCTCGAAAACCGTTGTCCGCCTATCGGCGGACCGTGGGTTCGAATCCCACCCTCTCCGCAGAGAATGAATTTAGAATGACGGATCAAGAATGATGAATTTGGGATTAGGCTTAAAGAAAAGGAGGCGGATAAAATTCGTCATTCATCTTTCGAGATCAGTTTTGGAGAGGTGTCCGAGCGGTTGAAGGAGCACGCTTGGAAAGCGTGTGTAGTGCAAGCTACCGCGGGTTCGAATCCCGCCCTCTCCGCAAGAACAGTTTGCAGTCGACAGTTTGGCGGTTGACAAGAAACGATTTGCTTGTTGCCGGCTGCCAACTTTTATGGGGCAGTAGCTCAGCTGGGAGAGCGGTACGTTCGCAACGTACAGGTCGGCGGTTCGAGCCCGCTCTGCTCCACCAATATCTAAGGCTGTGCTAGACGGGGAGTTAGCGGTGCCCTGTAACCTGCAAACCGCTATAGCAGGGTTGAATTCCCACCCGAGGTTCGACCACGCCCGGTCATCAGGCGGCAAGCGATGATGAAGGGCCGAGTCCTGCGCAAAGGAAGTCCGCCGAAACCCGTCAGGACCGGAAGGGAGCAGCGGTAGGCGTGTCAACCTTGTGCCGCAGATCTGCTTGGCCGGAGTTGGCTACTGTCTGCAGAACGGGTGCAAGGCGGATCGGAGGTGGGTGCACGGCCTTTTTTATTTTGCGGACAGACGACTCATGGCATATCTCGTTCTTGCAAGGAAATGGCGTCCACAGATCTGGGAGGATGTGGTTGGGCAGCATCATGTGACAGCCACACTCCGGAATGCGATTCAGCATGACCGGCTTGCCCATGCCTACCTGTTTGCCGGGCCCCGCGGCGTCGGAAAGACGAGCGCCGCCCGGATTCTTGCCAAGGCCCTGAATTGTGAACAGGGCCCCACGCCGACCCCCTGCAACGAATGCGGCAATTGCACCGAGATCGCAGCCGGCCACAGCGTGGATGTTTTTGAGATCGACGGGGCCTCCAATCGCGGCATCGATGAAATCCGAAATCTGCGCGAGAACATCCGGTATGCGCCGGCGCACGGGAAACACAAAATTTACATCATCGATGAAGTGCACATGCTGACCAACGAGGCCTTCAACGCCCTCCTCAAGACGCTCGAAGAACCCCCGGCCCATGTCCTGTTCATTTTTGCCACCACCGAACCGCACCGGGTGCCGGCGACCATCGTGTCCCGTTGCCAGAGGTTCGATTTTCACCGGATCCGGTCGCCGGACATCGTCCGGCATCTCAGGCATATCTGTGATTCAGAGAAGATTTCGGTGGATGACGAAGCCCTCGCGCTCATCGCACGCAAGGCGGACGGCAGCCTGCGCGACAGTCAGTCCATACTCGATCAGATGATTTCATATACCGAAGAGGCCATTACGGTTGAGACGGTGTCTCAGGCGCTGGGTGTGATCGACCTGGATGTGTTTTTCGAAGTGACCTCCATCCTTCTTGCACACGATGCGAATCAAATGATGATACTGATTGATCGGGCGGTTTCCAAGGGTATTGATCTTGAAGAATTTGTATCGGGACTGACGGAACATTTCCGGAATTTGTTGATCGCATCCGCCTCGGGGAGGGCGGATCTTTTGCATGTCTCGGCGGCCGACCAGAAGCGTTATCTTGATGCGGCCGCACAGCATCACCAGGCGGACCTGCTCAGGCTGATCCGAATCATCACGGATACGTCTTTCTCGCTGAAACGCGATCCGAATCCCCGGATCACGCTCGAACTCACCCTGCTTAAAATGGTTCATCTGGACAAAACGGTCGAGATCGGCAGCCTGCTCACCGCATTGGGCAATTTGGAAAGATCCGGGACAAAGCCCTCCTTTTCACCGGCCGGAAGTCCTGAGAATACGAAACCTCCCGAGAAAAAGACGACCGTTCAGGGCGTCGCCGATCAGAGCCACGCGCGTCCACGGGACAGTGTTCCGAAACCAGAGGAGACGCCGCCCCCCCCTGAGCCGGGCCTCATCCCGGTAACCGAAATAGAGACGCGATGGGATGAGGTCATTGAAGCGGTCAAGAAGAAAAAGATTACGATCGGTTCGTTTTTAAATGAGGGGGTGGTGCATCGCATCGAAGGTGAGACACTCGAGATCGGATTCGCGGTTTCCAACGGGTTCCATGTCGACGCGATCATGCGTTGTCATCATCAGGTGGAAGACGTCCTGAAGCATCTTTTCGGGATTCCGCTGAAGATTCGGTGTCTGAAGGGGGATTTTTCACCACCCCGGATTATGCCCGTCACCCCAGAGGAAAAACAGGCCGGTCTCAATGAACTGGGAAAAAAAAGTCCCGTCATCCAAAAACTCATCGACGATTTTGATGTGGAGGCGATCGAGTGAATCAGGTCACCGTCCTTGATGATGCGCATGTCCCTTTTATTGATACTACAGGAGATTGTCCTTATGTCGAAATTTAATATGGCCGAACTGTTCAAACAGACCCAGAAAATCCAGGAAGAAGTCAAACGGGTGCAGGAAGCCCTCGAAGACATGACTGTCGAAGGCACGGCAGGCGGAGGCGTCGTAACGGTCACGGCGAACGGTAAACAGAAAATCATCTCCGTCAAGATAGATCCCGAAGTGGTTCGAACCGGGGATGTCGAAATGCTTGAAGATTTGATTTCGGCCTCGGTCAATCAGGCCCTTGAAAATGCACAGGAACTGGCCAACGATGAGATGCAAAAAGTTGCGGGCGGATTGCTCGGGAATCTGCCGATGGGCGGGATGAAACTCCCGGGATTTCCGATGTAAAGGACGCTTATGCAGTACGCTTCCAAGACACTCGAGCGGCTGGTCGATGCCTTTTCAACCCTTCCCGGGATCGGCGAGAAGTCCGCGCAGCGCATCGCCCTTTTCCTCATCGACAGCGGGACACAGGTTGCGGAGAATCTATCCGATGCCCTTCAGAATCTGAAGGAGAAGGTGGGACACTGCTCGGTATGTTTTAATCTGACCGAGGAGGATCCCTGTGCCTTGTGCCGGGATTCCCGGCGCGACCGGCGTATTCTCTGTGTGGTCGAAGATTCGAAGGATCTCCTAGCCCTCGAACGGAGCGGCGGTTACCGGGGCCTGTATCACATCCTCGGGGGGGCGCTCTCGCCGCTCGACGGTGTCGGAGAATCGGATCTTCATGTCGCGGAATTGCTCAGCCGGATCACACCGGAGGTGAAAGAGGTGATCCTGGCCACGAATCCGACCATGGAAGGAGAGATGACGGCCGCGCATATCGCCAAGAAACTGGCATCCAAACCCGTTCGGGTTACGCGGATTGCACGCGGCGTGCCGTTCGGAGGGACGCTGGAGTTCAATGACGCCGTCACCCTCGCGAGGGCTCTCGAAGGCCGTTCAGAAATCCATTGACGATGCGAATCGCTCCGGAAGTGACCGCCTATGAATCTACCGAATCAACTTTCCCTGCTCCGCATTTTCCTGACCCCGGTATTTGTTTTCCTGTTCTTTCTGGATCACAGGGGCTATCAGATCGCCGCGTTTGCCGTGTTTACGATCGCCTCCATCACAGACTGGTATGATGGCTATGTGGCGCGTAAGCTGGGAGAGGAGAGTCTCGTCGGTCAGTTTCTCGATCCCCTCGCGGATAAAATACTCGTTTCGTCCGGACTGATTTGTTTCAGCGTGACCGGGCTCGTTCCCGCCTGGATGGTTCTGGTCATCGTGGTCCGCGACCTGTTGCTCACGGCCCTGAGATCGTACGCGATACTCAAGGGCATTCCTTTTAAAACCAATTTTTTTGCGAAGGCCAAGACCACGGGACAGGTCATCGTGATTTATTTCATTTTCCTGTTCCATCTGTTTGCATGGAATCAGCCCGAGCCGCTTCCACTGATTTTACAAAAGCTGAAAGACTGGCAGATATCACTTGTTTTCATGGGCCTCATCACCGGAATCACCGTGATCTCCGGCCTGATTTATCTGGCGACTAACCCTCCCCTGTTGAGACGGATCGCCGCGGACATCCGGAGGGTGATGGCGACCATCCTCTCCGTGTAATGACAAAGGAGTTCCATCATGCAATGGATCGCCCGGTTTCTCGCGACCGGTTGTTTTTCAGGGTATTTCCCCGTTGCGCCCGGTACCGTGGGCAGTGTGGTTGCTTTTTTGCCCTATCTGCTTTTTCCAGGCTTTCGGGGAGAAATTCTATCACTCTTTATTCTGTGCTTCTTTTTCATCGGGGTCTGGGCGGCGTCGCGGACCGAAAAGGCCACGGGAAAACATGATCCGTCCATTGTCAACCTGGATGAGGTGGTCGGACAGTGGGTCGCCCTGCTCTTTTTGCCCGAACCCGTCCGCTGGCCCGTGTGGGCCGGCGCGTTTCTGTTCTTCCGGATTTTCGACATCCTCAAACCTTTTCCGGCGGGCCGGTCCCAAAAATTACCGGGGGGATGGGGCGTGATGACCGATGATGTGATCGCGGGGATTTATGCGAATGTCCTCCTGCAGATCATTCTCAGGGTGATTTAAAACAACTTTCCTGCTGTGTTTCGGAGAACAGACCCGTGAACGGACAAATATTGCAGCCCCGCGAAATCGCGGGCATGCGTTCCGCAAGCCGATGAACATTGAAATCCTGTCCATCGGTGATGAATTACTCACCGGGTTTATCGTCAACGGCAACGCGGCCTGGATCGGTGAGCGGCTGACACGGGCCGGGCATCGCGTCCGGCGGGTCACCGTGACAGGCGATCGCGACGAAGAAATCGCCGGGGCGTTCTCCGAAGCCGTCCGGCGATCGCAGGCGGTCATCGCGACAGGCGGCCTCGGCCCCACCGGGGACGACCGGACCCGATATGCCGTCGCCCAAATTCTGAAATGTCCCCTGAGATTTTTTCCCGAATACCACGACCGCATCCGGAAACGGTTTGAGGAACGGGACATGCCTCTGCCCGAATCGAACCGCGTCCAGGCCGAGATCCCTGAGCAGGCCGAACCGATTCCGAATCCGGTCGGCACGGCGCCCGGCATTGCTTTCCAGCTCGGAAAGGTTCCCTGTTTCGTCCTGCCCGGTGTCTCTGCGGAGATGCGGGTCATGCTGACCGAATGGGTGCTCCCGCGCCTTCAGGGATCCGGCCCCCCGGAAGTCTTCGAATCCCGCCTGCTCAAGACGGCCAATATATCCGAGTCCGGGCTGCAGGACCGCCTCCACGGGTTCGATTCGCTTTTCCCCGGGGTCCGTCTGGCATTCCTGCCACGGCGGGCGGGGGTCGTGCTGCGTCTCATGGTCTTTGCCGTTTCCACGGAAAACGCACTCCGGGAACTGGACGCGGCGGAGGAATTTCTCCGCAAACAGGCAGGCGGGGTGATTTACGGCCGGGATGGGGAGGAGATCGAGGACGTCGTGGGCAGGCTACTCCTCGCCAAAGGCTGGCGTGTCGCAGTCGCCGAATCCTGCACAGGCGGCCTGATCGCCCACAGGCTGACCCGGGTGCCGGGCAGTTCACGGTATTTCGAACGCGGGATCGTGGCATACAGCAATGCCGCGAAAATGCAACACCTTGGCGTACCGGAGGAAATGATCCGGGAATATGGAGCGGTGAGTCCCGAGACGGCGCGGGCCATGGCTGAGGGCATCCGGAATCTTTCCGGGGCCGATACGGGCGTGTCTGTGACCGGAATCGCCGGACCGGAAGGCGGGACACCCGAAAAACCGGTCGGACTCGTCTATGCGGGATTCGCGGACTCCACCCGGGTACTGGTTGAAAGGCATCGATTTCCCGGCGACCGGCATCTCAACCAGGAACGCTCCGCAGTCGCGGCCCTCGACCTGGTTCGCCGTGCCCTCGGCGGGATGCAATAACATACCCTTCCCCTGAATCAGAGCAGGATATTCCGTTTCATTCGCCAAGTTAGAACAGAAGCCCGGACATCCCTGTCGCGGCAAATAACGGGACGAGTTAAGCCTTGCTTTTTTCCGATAATTTTTTATTATTACATAGCTGTTCCTGTATTCCAATCCGGAGGCGTTGTGAATTCAGAGATCCGCGCCTTTATCGCGGTGGATATTCCGCCGCTGGTTCGGGAGCGCATCCGGTCTTTTCAATTGCCATTGCGTGCGATCCCTGCGGATATCAAGTGGGTCCGGCCCGAGAACATGCATGTGACGCTCAAGTTTTTAGGCGATATCGCGGCCGGCCGCGTTCCCGAAATTCTTCACGCGATCCAGGATATTGCCGTATCCCGCCGTCCCTTCCGTGTATCGCTTTGCGGAACCGGCGCGTTCCCTGACGGCAGTCGCCCGCGCGTCCTCTGGATCGGGATCGAGAATGGACATGCGGCACTGTCCCGGTTGGCGGAATCCATCGAGCAGAAGTTCGCGATTCTCGGATTCGAACGTGAGAAGCGGGCTTTTTCGGCCCATCTTACGCTGGGACGTGTCCGGTCCCGGGAAGGGTTTACGGAAGTGATCGCCGCGATGGAACGGCGGGTATTTCAGACCGACCCTTATCGCATCGAAGACGTGGTGTTGTACGGCAGTGAACTGAAACCGTCCGGTCCCGTGTATACGGAGCTCGGGCGCGTTCAACTCAAAGGATGAATTATGGATGTGAAAGAGGAAAAATCGAAGGCGCTGGATCTGGCTCTCAGCCAGATCGACAGACAGTTCGGCAAGGGATCGGTAATGCGTCTCGGCGAAAAAGGCGAGGTCGTGGATGTGGACGCGATTTCCACGGGGTCCATCGGCCTCGATCTGGCGCTCGGCGTGGGCGGCATACCGCGCGGGCGTATCATCGAGATTTTCGGTCCCGAGTCATCCGGCAAGACCACGCTGGCCCTGCATATCATCGCCGAGGCGCAGAAGAACGGCGGAATCGCGGCGTTTATCGACGCGGAACACGCCCTCGATCCGATCTATGCCCGCGCCCTCGGCGTCAACACCGAAGACCTGCTGGTTTCTCAGCCCGATACCGGGGAGCAGGCGCTCGAGATCACCGAGACCCTGGTTCGCAGCGGCGCGCTGGATGTGGTGGTGATCGACTCCGTCGCGGCACTCGTGCCGCGCGCGGAGATCGAAGGCGAGATGGGGGACTCCCAAATGGGGCTCCAGGCGCGCCTCATGTCCCAGGCCATGCGTAAACTGACCGGCGCGATCAGCAAATCCCGAACCTCCGTCATCTTCATCAATCAGATCCGCATGAAAATCGGCGTGATGTTCGGCAACCCCGAGACCACCACCGGCGGGAATGCCCTCAAGTTCTACACTTCGATCCGCATGGACATTCGGCGGATCGGCGGCATCAAGGAAGGCAACGAGGTGGTCGGGAACCGCACGAAGGTCAAGGTCGTCAAGAACAAGGTGGCCTCCCCCTTCAAGGAAGCGGAGTTCGATATTTCTTACGGCACGGGCATTTCCAAAATCGGGGAAATCATCGACTTCGGCGGCGATTTAGGCGTACTCGAGAAGAGCGGCACCTGGTATTCCTTCGGCGAGGAGCGCATCGGCCAGGGACGCGAGAATGTCAAGCGGTTTCTGATGAAGGAGGAGAATCGCGATCTGTATAAGAAAATCGAGTTCCTCGTCAGACAAAAGCTGGGGCTGATCAAAGAGAAGTCCGTGAAAGAAAAACCGGCCGTTTCGGGGTAATCCGCAGTGACGGAGAGCCGCCGACGCGTCACACGGATCGAACCGCAGAAGAGGAATCTTAGGCGGTTCAATCTTTTCCTCGACGGCGAGTTTGCTTTCGGACTCGATCAGACCGTGCTGCTGGAATGTCATCTCCATGAAGGAGACAGTCTTGCGCCGGCTGAGATCGGGAAGGTACTCCGATGTGAAGCCCGTCATCGGGCCAAAGAAAAGGCGTTGCGGCTGATCGCCTACCGACCCCGAAGCGTGGAGGAGGTAAGAAAGCGGCTCAGGGAAACGGGATGCGATCCGTCGATTGTCCAGGAGGTGATCGATAATCTCGTCCGGGTAAACCTGCTGAACGATGCGGAGTTTGCCGCGAGTTATGTCCGTTCCCGTCTGATCCAGAAGCCCATTTCCCGGCGGCTGATGGAAAGCGAACTTCGGGCCAAAGGGATTGCAGATGCGGTGATGGCGTCCGTCCTCGAAAGGGAGTATGAAACGGGATCGGATGAGGCGATTGCGAGGGAATTGATCCGGAAGAAAGTCCGGCAGTACGCGGGACAGGATCCGCTTAAAGTCCGCAAGAAACTCTCCGATTTTCTCGCACGGCGCGGTTTCGGGTGGGACGTGATCGGCACGGTGGTGAGGGAAGAGTTGAGAGTGAAGAATGAAGAGAGAATGGACTATGAGTAGAAAGTTCAAAGTGAAAAGTTAAGAATTCGTTACACGAATTGTTCAAGCGATAAAAGGTCTCTCTGAAAATTCTTTTCGTTGAATTCACTAAAAGCTAAAAGGTTCTGAAAACAAATATATAGGATGCGTGTTTGAATGTGCCGGATTTTATACGAAGTTCATCCGGAAAACAGGACGGTGATCGTGTTTTCAGTCCGCCACAGGAAACACGTATATCGCAAACTTCAGGTGATGATTTGATTTTTTTACCATTGAGGGAAGATGACAGCATCCGACATTCGACAATCGTTTCTTGATTTTTTCACAAAACAGAATCACCGGATCGTACCCAGCGCGCCGGTCGTGCCGCCCGATGACCCCACGCTGCTGTTCACGAACGCGGGCATGAACCAGTTCAAGGACGTGTTCCTCGGAACGGGCACGCGTCCCTACTCCCGCGCGGCGGACAGCCAGAAATGCATCCGCGTCTCGGGAAAACACAACGATCTCGAAGCGGTGGGGTATGACACGTATCACCACACATTCTTCGAAATGCTCGGAAACTGGTCTTTCGGGGATTATTACAAGGCGGAGGCGATCGGCTGGGCGTGGGAACTCCTGACGCGCGAATGGGGACTCCCGAAAGACCGGCTGTGGGCCACGGTATTCCGGGAAGACGACGAGGCCGAGGCGCTCTGGAAAAAGGGGACGGATATTACACCTTCCCGGATCCTGCGTTTCGATGAGAAAGACAATTTCTGGGAGATGGGGGCGACCGGTCCCTGCGGGCCGTGTTCCGAAATCCACATCGATCTCGGCGAAGGATTTTGCGATAAACACACCGTCCCCGGCCACGTCTGCGGGGTCAACGCGGGATGCGGCCGATTCATCGAGCTCTGGAACATCGTCTTCATCCAGCATAACCGGGATGATAAGGGCGGACTCCACCCCCTTCCCTCCAAACATGTGGACACGGGCATGGGGTTCGAACGGATCACGGCCGTGCTTCAGGGCAAGACCTCCAATTACGACACGGACATATTCATGCCGCTTCAGTCCGCCATCGAGAACCTGACAGGCAAATCCGGCCGGGACGAAGCGCTTGCCGCCTCTTTCCGGGTGATCGCCGATCATGTCCGCGCGGTGTCCTTCGCGGTGACCGACGGGGCGATCCCCTCCAACGAGGGACGGGGATACGTGCTCCGCCGGCTGCTCCGTCGCGCCGCCCGATACGGCCGCAACCTCGGCATGGAGGAGCCGTTCATCTACAAACTCGTTCCCACGCTCGTCGGGACGATGGGTGCGGCGTATCCCGAACTGAATGAACGGGCGCGGCACACCACGCATGTGATCCAGTCTGAAGAAGAGCGATTCAACGAGGTGCTCGACCGGGGTATCGAGATTTTCGAGAAACTGGTCGCCGACGCCCTTTCCCGCAGACAGAAACAGATCGCGGGCGCGGATGCCTTCCGCCTCTACGACACCTACGGATTCCCCCTCGACCTGACCCAGCTCATGGCGCGCGAGAAAGGGCTTACCGTGGATGAGGCCGGTTTTGAGAGGGAGATGGAGGCCCAGCGGACGCGCGCGCGGGAGAGCCATCAGTTCGCACACTCCGGCGGAGACTGGCAGACGGTCTCCGAAGGTGCGGATTCCGCCTTTTTAGGATATGAGCGTCTTTCCATGAAAACCGAAATCCGGAAATTCCGGAAGGATAAGGATGCGGTCACCTTGCTTCTCGCGGAGACGCCGTTCTATGCGGAATCGGGCGGACAGGTCGGCGACACGGGTGAGATCGTGGGCGCGGATTTCCATATCCGGGTCGACGAGACGCGCAAACAGGGCGATCAGATCCTCCATGCCGGCCGTTTCCTGTCCGGTTCCGAAATATCTTCTCCCGCGGTCGAAGCCCGCGTGACCACCTCCGAACGCCTCTCTACGGCCCGGAATCATACGGCGACGCATCTCTTGCACAAGGCTCTCCGCAAAGTCCTCGGCGATCACGTGAATCAGGCCGGGTCGCTGGTCGCACCGGATCGCTTCCGGTTTGATTTCACGCACTACGAGGCGCTGAAACCCGATGAAATCCGGGCGGTAGAGGCCGAGGTCAACACCCACATCCGCATAAATCATCCCGTCAATAAATTCGTCACGTCTCTCGCAGACGCCAGGAAACGCGGTGCCACGGCGCTGTTCGGGGAGACATACGGCGAAACCGTGCGTGTCGTCCAGATCGATACGTATTCCATGGAACTCTGCGGGGGCACACATCTCGACGCGACGGGTGAGATCGGCTATTTCCGCATCGTGGCCGAAGAGAGCGTCGCCTCGGGGGTCAGGCGGATCGAGGCGGTTACCGGAGAGGGTGCGGACCGGCTTCTCGAATCCGATCGCGAAACGCTCCGGACCGTCCAGGCACTGCTCCGGTGCGGACCGGACGAGATCACCTCCCGTCTGCGGTCTCTGATCGATGAACGCAAAAGCCTCGAAAAGGAAATCCGGAAGACGCGGCAGGCCTCCTCCGCCTCGGAAGTCGACCCGTTGCTCGCGGATGTCCGTACCGTCTCCGGCATCCGGTTTGTTGCGGCGGAGGTGTCCGTCCCGGATGTGGAGTCACTCCGCATGCTCGGGGATAAACTCCGTGAAAAATTGAAGTCCGGTGTCGGCGTGCTGGGCATGATCTCGGGCGACAAGGTGAACATCCTGGCCGTGGTGACGGATGATTTGATCCGCGAAAAATCGCTCAAGGCGGGAGAGATCGTCAAGGCGGCGGCGGCGGCGGTCGGCGGGAGCGGGGGCGGAAAACCGCATCTGGCGCTTGCGGGGGGGAAGGAGGTTTCCAAACTGCAGGATGCGCTGGGTCTCGTCCCGTCCCTCCTCGCGCGTTTCATCGACCGGCCGCAGGCACGCTGAGGCCGGTGTCCGGTACCCAACACAATCGAAAGAAACGGGTGTCATGACGACGTACGACAAATTGCTTCGAATCAAGACCGACCGGGGCGCGGGGTATCTCGTGCTGCTCGATCCGGATCACCGGTCCGTGCCGGAACTGAGCGCGATGGCCCGGGAATGCGAGGCGCAGGGCGCGGATGGATTCCTGATCGGCGGCAGCCTGCTTTTTTCGGATCATTTCGACGCGTTGGTGCGTTCGATAAAAGAGGCCGTTTCGAAGCCGGTGATCCTGTTTCCCGGCAGTTCCCGGCAGCTTTCCCGTCATGCGGACGCGGTGCTTTTCATGAGCCTGATCAGCGGCCGCAATCCCCAGGCCCTCATCGGCGAGCAGGTGCTCGCCGCGCCGCTGGTCCACGCACTGGGAATCGAGACCATCTCCATGGGTTATATGCTGGTGGAGTCCGGGAACGTCACGGCCGCCCAGTTCATGAGCAACACCAGCCCGATCCCGCGGGAGAAACCCCAGATCGCGGTGGCGCACGGACTGGCGGGACAGTATCTGGGCATGAAGCTCCTGTATCTCGAGGCGGGCAGCGGCGCCGAGAAGTCCGTCCCGGAAACGATGATTCAGGCCGTTTCGCATACGGTTTCCATTCCCGTCATCGTGGGCGGGGGAATCCGTACGCCACACGATGCGGCCGCGAAAGTCCGGGCCGGTGCGTCGTTCGTGGTCACCGGCAATGTCCTGGAATCGGAGGAGAACCATTCGCTGGTCCGGGCGTTCGCCGAGGCGATTCACCAGGGTCCCGGAGACAAAACGACAACATGATCGACCTGCACACACACATTCTCCCCCAGGTGGACGACGGTCCGGATGACTGGGAGGATGCCCTTGCCCTGCTCAGACAGGGCATCGAAGACGGGATCACGGGCGCGGTATCCACCTCGCATATCCTGTCCGATTTGAACACGGATCTCGAGGGCAGACTGATCTACCGGTTCGAACAGCTTCAGAAGTTCGTCGAACGCGACGGACTGAACATTTCACTCTGGCTGGCCTCAGAGATCCATTGCCTGGCCCGCTTCGACACGCATTCGCGCGTCGCCACGGTGAACGGGGACCGCAAGTTTCTGATGATCGAGTTCCCGATGAACGAGATTCCGGACAACGCCGGCCACACCCTTTTTCAACTCGTGATCGACGGGATCACTCCGATCCTGGCCCATCCCGAGCGCAACGGTACGATTCAGCGCAATCCCGACCGGATTTTCTCCCTCGTCCAGCGGGGCGTGCTGATGCAGATCAACGCCGGCAGCCTGACCGGCCGGTTTGGCCGCCACGTCCGGGATATCGCCCTCGAAATGATCGAACACCGGCAGGCCCATTTCGTGGCCTCGGACGGCCACAGCGTCCGGAACCGTCCCATGAAGATGGGCGACGCCTACCGGGTCGTCACCCGTGAATTCGGTCCGGAACAGGCGGACCGGCTCTTCCGACGGAATCCTGAACGGGTCGTCCGGGGAGAATCCATCGAGATCCCCGAGCCGGAACCGATCCGAAAACGCCGTCCCGTGAAGTTCTCCTTCTTTCAGAAAAGGATGAGGCATTGAACGTTCCCAGGGATTCCATCCGACCCGTCCGAAATTCCTTCCGAAGCCGGGCCGAACTCCATACCCGCATAGCCGAAGAACTTTCCGGCCGGATTCTGGACATCGCCGCGATCCTGATCCGTTCCCTCCAAAACGGAGGCAAGATTCTTTTCTGCGGCAACGGGGGCAGTGCGGCAGACTGCCAGCACCTGGCCGCCGAGCTGGTCGGGCGCTTCGAACGCGAACGCCGGGGACTTTCCGCCATCGCACTCACGACGGACACCTCGATCCTGACTTCGGTCGGCAACGATTACGGGTTCGACCGGATATTCGAACGGCAGGTCGAGGCGCTCGGCCGTCCGGGGGATGTGCTGATCGGCATGAGCACGAGCGGAAGATCCCCCAATGTGATCCTGGCCCTCCGGAAAGCCCGCGCCATGGGACTCGTCACCGTCGGTTTTTGCGGGGCGGACACCGGTCCGCTGGGCGAGGCGGCGGATGAGATTCTCTCTATACCCGCCGACCGTACGCTCCTGATTCAGGAAGGACACATCGCGGTTGGCCACGTCCTCTGCGATCGGGTGGAGGCGGCCTTCGTCTCCGGGAACGCCCAGACCCCTTCGTGACGCATGGTCGGATTTCTTAACAGCGCCGTTCTCTTCGGACTGGCCGCGGCGGCCGTGCCGATCCTCATCCATCTGTTCGCCAGGCAGCGGCGGAAGCGGATTCTCTTCAGCAGCATCTCCCTGCTCACCCGACTCGAAACCCGGCGGATGCAGCGACTCAGGCTCCTGAGCAATGTCCTGCTCGCGCTCCGCATCCTGGCGGTGCTCTTCATCGTGCTGGCTTTCGCACGTCCGGTCATCCGTGCATATTCCTTTTTCCATGCCGGAGAAGCCGGGGCCGCGCAGATTCTGATTCTCGACCGTTCGGCCAGCATGGGCCGCGGCGATCTGTTTGAGGAGGCCAGGACGCGCGCGCTGGCATGGGCCGGCGCGATCGAATCCGGCGATGAGGCGTCTCTCCTTTTCATGGATGACGCCGGACCGGATCCTGTCTGGCGACGGGGCGCGACGCCTCTGCATCAGGATATTTCTCAGGCCGCGGCGATGCCGGTACATGGGGATCTGACCCCGCTGATTCCCCAAATACAGGACCTCCTGAAACGGACGCGCCAGATGAACAAAGAGATTTATCTGGTCTCGGATTTCCAGTCCGGAGGCATGGGGAGGGGTGAAGACTCCCTGTCACAAATAAACGAACCCGTCGCCGTTTTTGCCGTCCCCCTTGCCGGGCCGGACGGGAACATCGCCGTATCGGGCGGGATCGCCAGTCAGATCCTGCACCCCGGCCAGGCGATCAGGGTATATGTGGTGGTACGCCATTTCGGCAAAGAGGCCGTCGATGACCTGCGAATCCGGGTCTTCCTTCAGGGAAAGGCCGTCGCCAGGCAGTCGATCCGTCTCGCCCCGGGAGAGACCAGGCGGGTCGAGTTTCTCGTCCGGCCGGAGTCGGGAGGACCTTTCGACGGTTCGGTCGTCATCGACGAGGATGTCCTGCCCTGGGACAATACTTTCTTTTTTTCCGGAGAGGTGCCCGGCCGTCTCCATGTGTTTTTGATCGGGCATACGGAGGCCGACCTGAAAGCCCTGTCCATCGCGCTGACCGCATTGCACGGCCGGGAGGGGGTTTTCAGCATCACGGCCTTTATCCCCGGTCAGGACTGGGCCTCCATGCTCCGGGAGGCGGACGCGGTCTTTTTTTCGAATTACCCCTATTTTTCCGAACGCGAGGCGGATGCGCTGCGCCGTTATTTCGAATCCGGCGGGGGCGCCGTGATACTTCCCGGCCCGAACATGGACATCCCCAGCCTGCAGAACCGGATACTCGGACCGCTCTGCCGCACAGAGGTCCGGGGAGCCTCGGCCGCGTATACGGGGACAGAAGCGCACTGGAGTCTCGGCCGCACGGATTTTCAGCATCCCCTCCTTGAAGATTTGTTTCAAAACCGTGAGCCGCAGATCGGATCTCCCCGCATCTTCAGGCGTCTCGAGCTGGCCGGGACGGGCGGTCTGCCTGTCCTCGCATTCCGGGACGGATGGCCCCTGCTCGTCGAAACACCGGCGATGGACGGCCGGATGCTGGTTTTCGCGAGCGGCGTCCATCCCGAATGGTCTGACTGGCCCTACGCCACGCTGTTCGCCCCCCTGATATACCGGGCCGGGCTCTATCTTGCAGGCCGGGATGCGGTACAGTCCGATCCGGTCTTCGCAGGCGGGATGCTCGAGGTATCCCTGCGGCCCGAATCCCTGGAAGGCGGTTTTTCCGTCATCGATCCCGAAGGCGGCCGCATCGTACTGACTCCTGAAATCCGGGACGGGCGCGTGTTCCTGGCCCTGCCCACCGCTCTCCCGGGCGTCTACCGGTTTTTCCAGGGCGCGCGCGAGATCGCACTGCGCGCCGTGAATCTCGATCCGCGTGAGTCGGATCTGCGTTCCCTGCCGCCGGATTCGCTTCGCATTTTCTTCCCGAACAGCCAAATCCATGTCGTCGGTCCGGGAGAGGCCCTCGCTTCCGCGGTGCGCACGGCCCGGTGGGGGCGTGAATTCTGGCGCGTGATGCTGATATGCGGGGTGTTGCTCCTGATTTCGGAAATGGTTCTTTCCCGGCTCCTTTTCCGCCGGGCCCGGCAGGGGCGGTGAATCCGAATACAAACCGATCGATGGGCAACCCGTGAGAGGCGTGTCCTGTCGCAGGTTCTCCTTGTCAAAGTGGGAAAAAATTGATAATTTGTCTTGTTACAATGAATTGAGAAATCCCGGTTTGCGTATGTCAATCTTTCGCGTCCAGGGATGTTCGAGACACTCTACAAAAGGAGGACTCCATGAAACGAGGTATCATCACGGCCGCCATTCTGATCTGTCTCATGGCCCGGATTCAGATCGGTTACGGTCAGTCCCTGCAGGAGCGGCTGGAGTCGCTCACGCAGGATAACGCGCGGCGTTATCTGCAGCCGATGGGAGACGCCCTCGGTGCGAATCTCAACAGCGGTTTCTATCATTCCGCCAAGGTCGGCGGTTTCGGACTCCATGTTTATGTGGGCGTCGAAATCATCGGCGCCGTGATCGGGGAGGATCAGAAAACCTATACGGCAAAAATCCTGAATACTTCAGGACAGATCATGGATCAGCCGGATGTGCCCACGATTTTCGGCCCGAAGGGAGGGAAAAATGTCTCGTCCGTCGCGGGACAGAGTTATACCCTTCCCGGCGGGACGGATCTCGGACTCTTCCCGATCATCGCCCCGCGCATCCAGATCGGCAATATCATGGGAACGGAGCTGGTTTTACGCTGGGTCGAAACGAATTTGCCGCAGGATCTCGGGAAATTTTCGATGAAAGGCTACGGCCTGCGGCACAGCCTGAGCCAGTATATTCCCCTTTCCCCGGTCCACTTTTCCTTCGGTGTATTTCTCCAGGATGTCGGACTCGGCGATGCGGTCAGGGTGACGACCAGTTATTTCGGTGTTCAGGCGAGCAAACGGTTCATGGCGCTCGAGATTTACGGCGGCGCGGGCATCGAATCATCCACCCTGAAGGCGGAATACAGGGTCGGCCCCGGCGTGCCCGGTGCGGATCCCGGACAGAAAATCGCTTTTTCCCTGGATGGTGCGAATTCCACGCGGCTGAACGTGGGCATGACCCTGCACATGCTGTTGTTCAAGGTCCATGCGGACTATAACATCGCGGCGCAGAAGACGGTCGTGATCGGCGTGGGGCTGGGATTGTAAAACCCGCTTCGGATGGTTTTGGGGGGGAAGGCGGGGCACGCCCGCCGATCTTCACATGGATTCGAAGAGATGAGATTTGATCCGGGACCGGATCGGGCCGGATACAGATGAAAAGGAAAGGCCGGGGAGACCCCGGCCTTTCTCAGATTGTTTGTGTCCGGTCAGACCTTCGTGACTTTGACGGCCTGGAGGCCCTTGGGACCCTGTTCCACTTCGAATTGAACCTGGTCGCCTTCATCGAGTGATTTGTAGCCGTTGCCCTCGATGGCCTTGAAATGGACGAAGACATCCTCGCCCTGTTCCCGATTGATGAAGCCGTAGCCTTTGGAGGCGTTGAACCATTTGACGGTACCCGTTTCCATTGAAAAACCCTTCCTTTGGAAATGAATGTGATTGTACAACTCTGTTCTTTAGCCGTTTCAGGCAAAAAAAAATCGCTTCGAATAGCCTTGTACCATTCTCCACGAGTTTTTATTCTACTGGTGTCGTCTTACACAGCCATATCACTCAGGAAGCTGACAGGCTCAAAAACAGGGTACAATAAATTATGAATCCAAAATACAAAATATCGTTTTGAAAAGCAAGTGTTTTTTGAATGAAAGACATATTCCGGTTTCCGAAACACATCCGTGCAGCCCGCACAAAATCTTTCCTTGCCTCCATGCCCGTATTTCCTTATTTTCTTTCAAACCCGGAAGCATCCTTTTCCTCCGGTCTATTTGAAGGAGAATGCAAGATGGGGTTTTTTTCTGTATGCCGTTCGACGGCCGCATTTTTCAGGGAAGCGCGAAAGACCCCGGGCGTTTCATTTCTCGACCGGCTGCACGGCTATGTGTACATCCGGTGGCCTTACTTCTACATCGGTCTCGCGACGGGACGTCACCGGGCGGTCCGGTTTCTGGGACCCCTGTCCCGGCTGTCCGGGAGAAGGGACGGGAAAAACCATACGGCAAAGCCCGCGGTTTCTTTCGCGGACACCTATCACGGCAAGGTGGTGCCCCTTGCCGGTGCGGAACAGCTGGTTCAGGTGAACCGCGATATCCGGCTGGAGAACCTGGAGCAGGTCATTCCCTACCGGAAGGCCAAAGACATCGTGCTCCGGAATCCCCGTCACATCGTCGTGCTCGATTGTCCCTGCCGGATGACAAAACCGGATCCCTGCCTGCCGGTGGATGTCTGCCTCATCATCGGCGAACCGTTCGCCGATTTTGTAGCCGAACACCATCCCCGCAAAAGCCGGTGGATCTCGCAGGAGGAGGCACTGACTATCCTCCGCGAGGAAAACGAACGCGGCCATGTGCACCACGCCTTTTTCAAAGACGCCATGCTGGGGCGGTTCTACGCCATCTGCAACTGCTGCAGTTGCTGCTGCGGCGCCATGCAGGCGTTCTCGCACGGCGTGCCCATGCTGGCCCATTCCGGGTTTTCGCCCGTGATCGATCCAGGAAAATGTCTCCGTTGCGGCGTATGCGTCCCGAAATGCCCGTTTTCCGCGCTCGAAATGCGGGAGGACGGCGGCGTTCGGGTCACGGAACGCTGCATGGGTTGCGGCGTGTGCGAGACCGCCTGCCCGGCCGTGGCGATCGCCCTGGTCAGCGATCCGGCCCGGGGCGTGCCGCTCGACATCCGCGCGCTCATGGCGGAGGCCGAATCCAGGGAGAACGTCCCGGTATGAGGCTTCTCGTCTTCCTCGGCAATCCGGGTCCCGAATACAAGCGGACGCGGCACAATTTGGCCCGGATGCTGATCGACCGGGCGCCGATCACCCCGGCCCCGGTCTGGCAGGAAAAATTCAAGGGAAGCTTTTCCCGTTGCCGGGTCGGGGGGGGGGATGCCGTGCTGCTCAGGCCGGACACATTCATGAACCGGAGCGGGGAAAGCGTGCAGACGGCCCTGCATTTCTTCAAGGCTGATCCGGATGCGCTGCTCGTGGCGCACGACGACGTGGAACTGGATTTCGGGACGGCGGGATTCAAACGCGGCGGCGGCCTCGCCGGTCACAACGGACTCCGGTCCATCGCCGGGAGTATCGGGACGCGTGATTTTCTCCGGTTCCGGCTCGGTATCGGACGTCCGCTGCGCGGTGAGGTGGCGTCCCATGTGCTGGGGAAATTCACGGAGGCGGAGTCCGGTCTGCTGCCCGATTTCCTGGACCGGGCCTGGGCGTTGCTGGAAGGCGGGCTTCAGGATATCGAGAAGGCGGTTCGTGATCAGGCGAAAATCCGCCTGCTGGAAGGATAGCCGTATGAAAGACGAACATTCGGTCCCGGTGTATTCCACCGAACCGGGCCGCACCTGTCCGGCCTGCTGGATGCCGGTCGCGGATTGTCTCTGCGCGAAGGCGGAACGGTCCCGGCCGGGCGGAGGGGGCATCGTCCGCGTGCGGCGCGAGGTCAAGGGGCGGAACGGGAAACCCGTCACGCGGATTTCGGGGCTCCCGCTTCCGGAGAGGGAACTCGGGGAACTGGCGTCCGAACTGAAGCGCCGCTGCGCCTGCGGCGGATCGGTGAAGGACGGCGACATCCTGCTTCAGGGCGAACGGACCGGGCAGGTCATCACGCTCCTCGAGGCGAGGGGAATTCGCGTCAAACAGGCGGGTGGATGATGACCGGTCTGCTGGAACGTCCGGGCAGGGGAATGCCGCATGATGATCGCATATGAAATCCGGGATTCCCGGACAAGGGAAACTAAACACGGTTCAGCGTTCCATCCAGAGAATCAGGATAATCCGACATAAAGGAAGCGCATCATAAAACGCCATCAATCAACCGTTGCCCGTTGGATCGGCCTCTTTTTAACCGTGTCCCTTTTTGCATCCTGCGCGAAGAAAGAGAGTAAGCCCACGGCGCCCGGGACGCGGCCTCCCTTCGAGCCGATCGGGGCCTTCGACCAGGCCGCGCTCATGGGACGGGGGGTGAACCTGGGCAACGCGCTCGAGGCGCCCGACGAGGGAGACTGGGGCCTCATTTTGCAGGCCGAGTATTTCCGGCTGATCGCCGGGGCGGGTTTCAACCATGTCCGTATCCCCATCACCTGGGCTACTCATATCCTGCTCGACCTGCCGCCCTATCCGGTCGATCCCGGTTTCTTCGACCGCGTCGACTGGGCCGTCGATCAGGCGCTCGACAACGGCCTGATCGCGGTCGTCAACCATCACCATTACGACGCGCTGGATGCGGATCCGGAGCGGACAGGCCTCAATGCGCCGAGAGACATCTTCCTCGGCATCTGGCGGCAGATATCGGAACGGTACCGGGATTATTCGAATACGGTGATTTTTGAAATAAACAACGAACCGCACGGACGGTTCAACGCCGCGAACTGGGACGCCCTGTGGAAAGAGACGCTGGCCGTCATCCGCGAAACCAATCCGGAACGGAACGTGATCGTAGGACCGATCGACTGGAACAGCATCTACGCCCTGAACACCCTGCGTCTTCCGGATCCGGAAGAGGACGCCCATCTCATCGTCACCTTCCACTATTACAATCCGCACCGCTTCACCCATCAGTGCGCCGCGTGGGCGGGCGACCCGGATTGCAACTGGCTGGGCACGACCTGGGGCACGGACGCGGAATACAACACCGTGATGAACGATTTCAGGAATGCGGTACAATGGGCCGAGGGGGTGAACCGTCCGCTCTATTTGGGCGAATTCGGGGTTTATGAACGGGCCGACATGGATTCGCGCGTACGCTGGACCGGCCACCTGGCCCGCACGGCGGAAGCGTATCACATTCCCTGGGCGTACTGGGAATTCGGTGCGGGGTTCGGCATTTACGACCGGGAGGCGAATGCGTGGCGGACCCGGCTTCTCGGGGCGCTCATCCCGACGGAGGGGTGAAAGAAACCGGGTTGCACCGCGGGAGGGAATCCGGGACCGGGCGGTTTTCGGCAGAAACGGGACCGGACTTTATTCCCGTTTGTTTTTCATGTATCTCAGATAATTATCACGGGTCGTGATGCCCACATACCCGCGGACGATGCCCCCGAGGCCGCCCCGGTCATAGACGCGCACGGCGATCACATTCTCGCCGCCGCTGCGAATCAGGTGGGGGGGGATAAAGTAGGCGCGCTCCAGGTCATTGAAGCCCCTGATCATCCAGTCGTCTTTGTGGGACGGAAAGCGGCCCGTGTGACCGATCAGGACACCGTTGAAATAGACCTCGTCGATATCGTCGATGTACCCGAGCATGAGGATCAGTTTCGATCTGGCCAGGCCGCTACCGATACGCAGGGTCTTTCTGTACCAGGCAAATCCGTCGTAATTCTCGAACCCCTCATTCTCCCAGCTGTTCGGAACCGAAATCGTCGCCCAGCCCGTGTCGTCCCAGTCCGGCCGGGCCCACATCGGATCGTCTCCGGTGGAAAATTTCCACTGCCCGCCGAGGTCGATGTCGAGCGCCAGCACATCATGCCGTGAGAAGATGCCCACCTTGCCTTCCGCGATGCCGCCGCCGAGATGGTAGTCGAAAACCTGCACGGCCACGACGTTCTCTTCGCCGAATTTGAGGATTTCGGGGTCGAGCCTGTAGATGCGTTTCACATCATAGGCCGTCTGGTATTTCGGGGGAAAGGATCCCTGGCCTCCGATGAAATGGCCGTTGAAATAGGTCCGGTCCACATCGTCTATGCGTCCCAGTTTCAGATAAAGCACCCTGTCTCTGAGTTGCAGGGGGAGGAAAAACCGGAGGCGATACCAGGCGTAGCCGTCATAACCCGGGAACCCCTCGTTCTCCCAAAAATTCGGCACGCGGATCAGTTCCCAGTCCCCGTCCTCGAAATCCGGACTTAAATAAGCGGGATTGTCCCCGATTTCGAACAGCCACTCTCCTGCCAGATCGATCTCGAGGCGCAGATTCATGGCCCATGTCCGGCCGAAGATCAACATCAAAAAAAGCATGGCGATATAAAGAAGTCTTTTTTGCATCGTTCCAGTCTCCCGGGGTTTTGGGAGTTAAAGCTTACAGAAAATCATCCTCACGAGTGTCACCGGGATGTGAAAGATTGTCAAAGAATGTGGCGCATTCGCTACAGCCGAAACCCGGGGGGAGAACCGGGAGAATTAAATCCTTCGGTCGGACCGGGGCGGTTTTCCGATCGTCGTGATATTCATTCCCTTCCATAGTAGAGGATTGCGGGCAAGTCATCCGTGAACCGCCGGTAAAACACCCGGTATCCCGAAAGGATCCGGCCGGTTATCGGATGAATTTATATCCGATCCCGTACACGGTGATGATGTGTCTGGGGTGGAGGGGGTCTTCTTCGACGGCCTTGCGGAGCCGGACGATGTAATTGTCCACCGTCCTGGACGTGGGGAAATGTTCGTAGCCCCAGACCTTGTCGAGAAACCGGTCGCGGCTGATGGTCTCGCCCGGATGATCGCTGAAATATCTGAGGATCTCGAATTCCTTGTGCGACAGCATGACCTCTCCGTCGGCGTCATGCGCGGTCAGACGGTCGAAATGGACCGTCAGCTTGCCGGCCTGAAACACCGCGCGGCCCTCATTCGCTGAGGGTGCCCGGCGGAGCACGGCCTTGACGCGCGAAAGCAGCTCCCGGATGCTGAACGGTTTGGTGATATAGTCGTCCGCACCGAGTTCGAGTCCCAGGATTTTGTCGATTTCCTCCCCCCGGGCCGTCAGCATGATGATCGGCGTCCGGATCCCTTTCGACCGAAGCTCACGGCAGACGTCATATCCGGATTTTTGGGGGAGCATGATATCCAAGACGATCAGATGCGGGTCGTATGAGAGGGTTTTTTCAACGGCTTCTTCACCGTCTCCCGCGATTTCCACATCGTATCCTTCAAACTCGAAATTGTCTCTCAGCCCGGAGGCCATTTCTTTTTCGTCTTCCACGATCAGGATGCGCGCCATCGTCTAGCCCTCCGTATCCGGGCGGACTGTCGGAAAGAACAGGGAGAAACGGCTCCCTTCTCCCGGTTTGCTCTCGACCTTGATCTCGCCGCTGTGAATTTCCATGATATGCTGGACCAGGCTCAGTCCCAGACCACTCCCACGGGTGTCGTGAACCAGGCTCGATCCGACGCGATAAAATTTATCGAAGATTTTCTTGTGTTCGGATTCCGGGATGCCGATCCCCCGGTCCGAGACGCTCAGCACAAGACGGTTCTTTTCCTGTTTCAAGTCGACGCGCACCTCTTTTTTATTCCCACTGAATTTGATGGCGTTGTCGAGCAGGTTGACGAAGGCCAGACGCACGGATTCGGAGTCGATCCGGACGCGGGACAGGTTTTCCGCGAGATGCACATGCAGGCGAAACCCCTTCTGATCGAAATGGGAACGGTAGCCATTCAGGGCCTCCGAAATTACGGCGGTCAAATCCTGTTCACAGAGCGTGTGTTTTTTACTCCGGGATTCGATCCGCGAGAAATCGAGGATGTTGTTGATCAGCCGGGTCAGCCGGGCGCTTTCATTCATGATGGTGCGGTAATAATGGTGCATTTTATTTTCATCGGTGATGCGGCCCATCTCCAGCGTTTCCGCGTGCATGCGGATGAGGGCCAGCGGCGTACGGAGTTCGTGCGACACATTGGCCACAAAATCGGTTTTCATCTGGGCCAGCGCCATCTCGGCGGCCATGTTCCGGAACAGATAGATCAGGCCCGCCACCAGCAGCACGTTCACCAGGACGATAAAGATCAGGTTGCGTTCCGTCCTGATCCGGGAAAGGTGATCGAGTGTCTGTCCCCGAAGCCGGATCATCAGGTCCAGATCGGGGATAACCCAGAGCGATTCGCGTTTTTCGAACATCTGTTCGTCCGCCTCGTCCGTCCGGAAAACAAAATTTCCCGTCAGCCGGTCTTTCACGGCGAAAATCAACGTTCCGTCATCCATTTCGGTGAATTTTCGCGCGACGATTTCCCGGACAAACCGTTCGTCATCGATGAACAGCACGGCCGGATCCGATGCTTCCGATCCCGCCCCATTCCATAACGGGATGATGTGGCAGGTGATACGCCGTCCGGGATGGGCGGACCAGTCGATGATGAGCGGCTGCATATATCCTTCGCGCGCCCGCAGCACGAGCTTGTCGATGCGTGACCGGTTCCGGTCAATGATGTCCTGGATGCGCATGCGGATTTCGGCGTCATCCCGGGACGATTCCGGTCCCAGGGCTTCCGGTTTCAGGATCAGGAACGGGTCCCGCTCAGATTGAGGAAGAAAAACGCCGGACAGCTCCATGCGGATATCCAGGAATTCATTCAACGCATCTTCCGTATCTTTCCGGCTCAGGGTTCCGGAGTTCCGGGCGATTGTCGAAAACCGGGTGGTCCACGAACTGAACAGATCCCAACAATGCTGATTGACGGAGAAGAGGATCGTCCTGAGCTGCCGGTCATAGATGGACTGGATCAGGGCCTCCTCGGATCCCCTCTGGGCGAATTGAAAAATGGTATAGGAGAACACGGGCGTCAAAAGGACGATGAGGATGAGGATGAAGAGTTTTGTCGACCAGGGTTTGTTCATTCTCCGCCCGCTCCAGACAGGGCAATCATTCATTTATTGCAATTTAATAAAAAATTATTTGAATGTAAACCGATTAATCCGGGATGTCCGGGAATGCCGCAGGGGGGTGTGAGGCCCAAGAAGATTGTCCTTGCATTCATCCGAAACGGATGATAAATTTGATTGAATTTCTCATTCCATTGCCCCTCCCTGCATCCGCAACCCGCCGGCACGGAAAACCCTTTGTCATGGAGTGCGCCATGAAAAAGCGTCCCGTTTTATCGCTGTTTGTTTGTCTGGGGTTGAAGCTTGTCACGGGTGAAGTGTTCCTCAGCGAGGTGATGTTCAATCCGGCCGGCCCCGAGGCGACGGATGAATTTGTCGAAATATATAACGCCAGTCCGGCGGATACGGTCGATCTGTCGGGGTGGAAAATCAGCGACGGAACCGGAGAAGACCGCATCACGGACGCCGGGGGGGGAATCAGGCTTTTGCCGCAACAGTATGGGCTGATCCTCGATCCGGACTATTTCGGAAGATCGGCCACGTATGACACCCTGATTCCCGGAGACTGTCTCGTTCTGACCCTGGACGGGAGCACGATCGGCAGTTCGGGATTGTCCAACAGCACGCCCGAAACGGTGACGCTGATCGATGCGGCGGGACGGATCCTCGATACACACACCTATGACATCCGATATGCGCCCGGGCATTCTTCGGAAAGGAAGTGGTTTGATGAACCGGCGGGGCCGGGGGCATGGGGACAGAGCCTCCACCTCAACGGCACGCCGGGCGCGCCCAACAGTATCCTGAAATATGAGACGGATGCCGCCCTGATCGGTCCGATTTACGGATTTTCCGAAAAAGAGGCCTTCCGGATCACGGCGGGTCTCGTCAATGCGGGACGGACGCTCATTCCCTGGGCCGTCCTCCATTTTTATCATGACGCGGATTGCGACGGCCGGGCCGGGCCGGATGAAAAAATCGGGGAAACGGTCCTCGAAACGCCCCTGGCCCCGGACGATACGGCGCGTGTCTCGCTCCTCTGGCCCGGCGCCCCTTCCGGCGGCCGGCAAATCGTGATATGCGCAGAGATCGCGGGAGACCAGCGTCCCGAAAACAACCTGCTGGCCGGCCGGGTCACAGTGCCGTTCCCTCTCCGCTGTCTGATCCTCAATGAAATCCAGTTTCAGCCGGCATCCCGCGAACCCGAGTGGTTCGAATTGTACAACCGTTCCACGCTCACGGTCGATCTGGCCGGGTGGCGTTTTTCCGACTCCGACACGATCAAATCCGTCGTAATGACGAAAACGGAAAGGCGGATGGCCCCGGGCGAATTCGCCGTGATTGCTTCGGATTCCACCCTCCACGGCCGCCTCCCTCCCGGGGGAGTCCTGCTGGTTCCCGTTTCGTTCCCCCGCCTGAACAACGACTCGGACGCGGTCTATATCCGGGATCCGACCGGTCGTGTCATCGATTCGGCGCGATTTTGGGGATCATGGCTTCCTGCCCCGGGCGTCTCGCTGGAGCGGCTTCACCCGGACCGACCGTCGCATGACCGGGACAACTGGCACGGCTGCACGGACCTGGAGGGGATGACGCCGGGCCGGGAAAACAGCGTGTATATCGCCCGGCCTCCGGCCGCGTCCCGGTTGTGTGTCGCACCCAACCCGTTTTCTCCCGATGGAGACGGCCACGAGGACGTCGCACTCATCTCTTACCGGCTCACGGAAGCGGTTTCCACGATCCGGATCCGGATTTTCGACGTCCTGGGCCGCCGTGTCAAGACCCTGCGGCCCGGACTCCAGAGCGGGCCGCAGGGCGCGGTGTTGTGGGACGGCACGGACGATTCCGGAAAGCGCGTCCAGATCGGAATCTATCTCGTGCATCTCTGCGGGATGGGGGCGGACGGAACGTCCCGGACGGAACATCGTGCGGTGCTGGTCCTGGCCGGGAGGTTATGAGTCCCGACGCCTTGCCGCGGCGGATGCGGGGGGCCGGCCCCCGGCCCCCGAAGATCCGGATCCGATTTGCACCTTTTTTCAAAAAAAGGCGCCCAAAAAACTGCGGCTGACGAAAAATCTCCTGAAAAGGTCTCCGCGTTCCCTGAAGGAATGGAATGCTTCCGTTCTGTCCATTGGATATCCGGATGCGTGAGGCGGCATCATAGGGCCATTCCTTCCCGGTACCGCAGTTGAGCGGCACCGGCCGCGAACGCTCCGGCCTTTTCCGGGCGGAGATTTTTCGAATGCCGCCGGGGAAACCGGGAAGGGTGTACGGAATGCTCACCCGGAAAATGCCTGTCTCCGCAGGGCGGCATTTTATATGCCGCCGCATTACAACCAATACCACACCTTCTCCATTTTGTCTTCCCGGCGATTTTCAGGCCGGGATCTTACAGGCTTCTTGACTCTGCCATTTTGAATTTCTTTCCGGTGTGTCTGCCTTCCTTTCTCGTTTTTCACGGGCCATCCCCTCACCCCTCATTTGTCATGCCCGAAATCTGCTGTCGGGCATCATTGGCGCGGGCAGGGAATCGCAGGTTCTTTTTGCACCTTTTTTCAAAAAAAAGGTGCCCAAAAAACCGCGACTGACGAAAAATCTCCTGAAAAGGTCTCCGCGTTCCCTGAAGGAATGGAACGCTTCCGCCCTGTCCATTGGATATCC
>OMKS01000184.1_pt1 | contig 56079 bp, 46 predicted proteins | sample 1674721 | NCBI WGS metagenome assembly OMKS01 (sample SAMN06264996, study PRJEB25208) | sediment metagenome | isolation source: hot spring sediment | place: USA: California | collected 2014-09-02 | reverse complement strand
GTCAAAGGTCTTGGTGAAAAACCCCTGATGCTGCTGACCACCGAGCAATTGAGACTTAATCGCTCTGTATTAACCACCCTCGCCAAGATGTATTTTAAACGCTGGAAAATTGAAGAAACGATTCGGTTTGTCAAACAAGGCTTTGACCTGGAAAATGTTCGTCTTCTGCGATATCGCAGTCTTCGCAATCTCCTCGCCTTGTTATTGCTGGTCTTCTGGTTCTTGAATGATGTTTTAGATCTAAACCAAAAACTTAAAATCATGACCGGACATATTCTCAGTTGTTCTAAAAGAGTATTTGGAATTCCTGAGTTTACTTTTTACGCCCTCGGAGATGGAATAAGGGCTGTCTTTGCGCGTAGCCCCTGTTCTATTACTAAGTTGATTAAAAATACTCAAAATTCTAAACAACTTGCTTTCTTCTAAAATTTTGGGGGAAGTCCTGAAATCATAGGTTTGCACCATTCATTTTCTTTAAATACCATAATCGGAAAAGGTTTCGGATTTGCTCCACGGCGGGAACATTTTGTCACCATTAAGATTGAAAATTATCGAATTCTTGTTTGTCGTATTGCGAATCCGCCTTTTCACAATTAAATTTCTTAAACTGATGAAACATCAAATCAAAGTAAAATATATCATCCTGTTCTGCCTGCCTCTTTTCCTGCTTACCTATCTGGATGCCTACCAGACGGAAATACTGTCCGAAACAGAGAACGGATTGCACTTGCGGGTAGCGGATATTTCTCAAGTCGAATGGCGAAATGCGGACGATTATCCCGATTCGGCATCAATGTTCTGTTTGGGACTGGCAGATGCTGTCCCGATTAGTTCACAGTTAGCGATACCCTATTGGTCCTTTTCTCTCTCGCTACCGACGCCGGATCAGCCTCAGGTCCGGATCTCCAACGTAACAACAGAAATCGTGGCGCTTGAAAAGCCCCTCACCGTTGAGGATATCGAACGGATCAACAGCCGACCTGTTTGGGAGGTTTTAGAGATCGGCTACCTCCGTTTTAATCCTGTGGGCGAGCTAATTATTTACCCGCTGAAAGCCTTGGATTCGCAACATTTACAAGTAATCCGGTCACTTGAAATCTCGGTAACCTATGCGCGCCGGGCGGCTCCTGATAATGAGAGAACTGTACCGGCGAATAATTCGCTGAGATCAGCTTTCCTTAATCGAAAGTATATTCAAAAATGGCAGCGATATCCTTCCCGACAATTGGCGAAAACCGTGGCTTATCCAACCGGAACCTGGTTTCGGATCACTGTAAAAAAAGATGGTATCTATTCAATCAGCTATCAGGATTTAGTCGCAGCCGGGCTGACAAATCAGACCATTGACACGGATCAGATATTCCTATATTCAAACGTCACCGGCGGGCGTGAAATCAGCGCCACCCCCGGTATTGCTCTACTTGATAACCTGATGGAAAACAGTCGTAAAATCAGGGGCGGTGATGACGGCTCATTCGACCAGGATGACGCCATTATCTTTTACGGACGTGCTACGAGCGGCGTGGATGCCGGTCCCAACGGCGCACTCCAATTTCACCGCAATGCCTATTCCAACGTGAATTACTACTGGCTGTTGATTGCCGCTGATCCCGGTCAACCGAAAATCATGCAGCTCTTTTCCGGCTCCTCGGCAAGTCCCGACACAGCGGTGTCAAAATATGAAAAAATTGACCGGCACGAACTGGAACTGACCAATTTTTTACGCTCGGGAAAGGACTGGTACGGCGAAAAATTCGCCAGTTCCGGAGCCAATCTTTCTATCGCTTTCCAAATCCCCGCCAAAACTGCTGAAGACCCACCTTCGTTTCAATATCCGGCAACCTTAAGCCTGAAAACCCGCGGAACCACCAACTCAACTGCGCATTCCTACAGGCTGTATTTAATCAATACAGCTACACCTTCAACTCTGATCGGCTCCTGGACCACCAATCACTGGTTTGTCTCCTCGAAAAGTTATGCAATCAATCTCAAGCCTGGCGAATCCAATATCATCAAGATCAATTACTCCGCCAGTATTGCATCCGGATCGGCGCACCTCGATTTTATACAAATCCGCTACGAAGCGCCGCTGAAACCAAGGGGCAACGAACTGGATTTTTGGGGTCCGGCAAAATCCGGAGTTGTGGAGTATCAGCTCAGTGATATCGGCTTTAGCGAGGCAATCCTGTATGATATCACTGACTGGAAAAACGTCAGATACCTTGACATTAATCCGGTAAGTAACGACCATTTCACGTTCAGGTCCCAAAATTTACTCAGAAATCGCTCGCACTACCTGCTGACCAACAGCTCCAAATATTTATCGCCCGAAAAGATTGTCGCCATTGAGCAGCCGCAGTGGAATTCCCTGCGGCGCCCGGATATTGCCGCTCAGTATGTCATTATCACCGACGAAGCATTCAAAGACGCCGCTCAGGAGCTGGCAAATCTCCATTCAGAAGAGGTCAAAAGCAGTGACCGGCTCAGTTCTCTTGTCGTTCTGCAGAGTCAAATCCTGCGGGAATTCAACGCCGATATCGTTGATCCTCACGCTATTCGCCAATTTTTCACCTATGCTCTCAACAACTGGGCGGTTTCACCGGAGTATGTTCTGCTATTTGGAGATGGTACCTTTGATTACCGTCATATTGAATCAAAAACCGGCAATCACGTCATGACCTACCAGGTGGAAGGGAGTAGTGGAAATTCCGGCTTTCATTCTTATGCATCCGATATGCGTTTTGCCTATGCTGTCGGGCCGGATCGTAAGATGGATGTAGCCATCGGTCGCATCAATATCCGGACACCGGCTGAAGCCAGCGCGGTCGTGGAAAAAATCCGCTCCTATATCCTGGAACCGGTTTACGGGGACTGGCGCAGTACCATCACCCTGGTAGCAGACGATCCCGTACGTCCCAACACCAACGAACAGGAGCATATTACCGACACCGAAAACAAAATTGCCAACTATCTGCCGATGTCTATTGATATTAAAAAGCTGTATCTCCTGGAATACCCGGAGATCCAGGACGCCACGACTTACGGTGTCAAAAAACCGGACGCCACCGTGGATATTTTGAAACAACTGGAAGACGGCACTACAATCATAAACTATTTCGGACACGGTAGTCCGACTGTCTGGGCTCAGGAGTATGTACTGGAAATGAACCGCGATCTGGGACGGATCAATACAGGAATGAAACTCCCTTTCTGGATCGCCGGTACCTGCAGCTGGGGACAGTTCGACGATATTTCAGGCAGTTGTTTCCCGGAAGCGCTGGTGATTGAACCCGACGATGGCGGAATTGCCGCTCTGGCTGCCAGCCGGGCGACTTACCCGGGTCCCAATGCTTCTTTTGTGAACCGTTGGATCACAACCTTATTCAACGATAAATCCGCCAATCGTCTCCGAATCGGAAAAGTGCTTCAGATTATCTCCAGCTTAGCCGGCGGCTTGAATGAAAACAACGAAAAGTATATCCTCTTCGGTGATCCGGCTCTTTATCTCGCCCTGCCCTACTACGATCTCGAATTCAGTCCCCTGTCAAAAGATACGGTAAAAGCCCTATCCAGCGTCGTCGTTACTGCCGGAGTAGACGACCGTCTGTCAGACTATTCGGGTACCGGAATCCTGAAATTGTACGACAGCAGCCGCCGGGTAACCCGCTTCTATCTAGACGGCAATCGCAAAGAACAATCGCTTTCCTACACCCTGCCGGGTGAAATTCTCTTCACAGGTCTGGTAAATATAAGCAACGGTCAATTGTTATCGAAATTTTATATCCCCAAAGATTTGAACTATGCCGGACTCACCGGTAAAATCACGGCGATCGGCTGGAATGAAGAAACCGGAGAGACAGCAGCCGGTTATTATGCGCCGATATACTATTTCGGCTCCGCAGCGGTTTTCGATACCACCGGACCGGAAATCGCAATCGGCTTCTTTGACCTTGATTTCAGAAATGGTGATGTGGTGACTCCTGTAAATCAGCTGGAAATCGTCATCCGCGATCCCATCGGAATAAACATTGCCGGCAAGCTGGGACATAATATCACCCTTATATTCAATAATGATAAAAACCAATCCCACATCATTACTGATTATTTCACATATGACACGGATAGTGACTCCTCCGGTTCCGTCATTTATCCGCTCCCCAATCTCCCTGAAGGTGAAAACAGCGTGGTTGTCACCGCCTGGGATAATAACAACAACCCCGCAACTGCCTCGGCGAATTTCACACTCCTCCCCTCGTCTGATTTTGCCTTGGAAAGAGTCGTAAATTTTCCCAATCCCTTCACCGGTGCAACTGATATCACCTTTCAGCTGACCCACTCAGCCACCATCAGCTGCACCATCTACACTGTCAGGGGTCTCAAAATCCGGACACTTGATTCAGACCAGGTGTATCTGCCCGGTTTCAATATGCTCCACTGGGACGGAACAGATGATTTCGGCGATACCGTTGCAAAAGGCATATATATCTACAAAATCAAAGCTAAATCCAACCTCTCAAATACCAGAAATGACTATATCGGTAAAATGGTGAAAGCCGGATAATGGACTCACTAATTAACTGGCATAATAAACCGGTCATCCTCGCTTCGGCATCTCCCCGTCGAAAACGGATTCTGGCACTGGCGGGAATTGACTTTTCGGTTCACCCATCCGACTATCACGAACCGGAAGACGAAACGGTATGTCCCGCATTGCTGGTTCAAAACCATGCCAGACAAAAAGCCCTGGATGTTTCAAAACACTATCGCGATGCCTGGATCATCGGGGCAGATACCATCGTCGTCAAAGACGGGCTGATTCTGGGAAAACCGGCAGACCGCACCCGGGCTGTTGAAATGCTCAATCTGCTCAGCGGTGCGACGCACCAGGTCTATACCGGTTACTGTATTCTGAATTCTCGGAACGGAAAACTACTCACCGATGCAGAAAAAACCGACGTTACATTTTTCCCATTAAGTCCACCGATGATTAATATTTATGCGAACCGTTATCCGCCTTTCGACAAAGCCGGCGCTTACGGGATTCAGGATTTCAGCGCCGTATTTGTAAAAGACATCGTTGGCTGTTTCTATAATGTCGTGGGCTTTCCAATCGCCCGGTTTTTCCAGACATGTCTGAATGAATTAAATTCACTGCTATAAACTTTATATTGAATTTAATAACTTTATTTATAATATTTAGTCCGTTGTGGGTCAATAAAAAACGGATGTTAATATGTTTTATGAGGAACTGAAAAAACTCCGGGAATCCAAGGGCATCTCGCTTGAACAGATTTCCAGCAAAATAAAAGTAAACAAATCAATCCTGGACGCCTTTGAAAAAGGTGATTTTTCTAGATTGCCCGAGACATATATCCGTCTGTTTTTAAAGACCTATGCTTCCGAACTGGGCGCCGATCCGGTTTCGGTTCTAAAAGAATACGAGGCATATACCGGTAAAAATGTCCCCAAAAAGGTTCAGGAAACCGAAAAAGAAGAATCAAATTTCCTGACAGCCAAAGATACACCGGTGACAAATGGCAATAAACGGCGCAATATCGCCGCCATTACTATCATCTTGGTCATTCTTATCTTTGTTATTTCGGTTCTCAAACAGGTGCTCATGGAAGAGGAGAAAAACAAACCATCTCCCGTCAGTACCGTGACGGATAAAATTCCACCACCAGTTGATCTGGTTGATACTACAAACGTCGAACCGGAGACAAACATTGAGGAGATAGCACAGGAACCCGAATCCCAGCTGCTCTCTTTAGTCCTGATGACGAAAGACACCTGCTGGGTGCGAGTCATCACCGATGAAATTGATACCACCGAAGCCAACTATCTCCCTAACATCCGCCGTGAATGGAAAGCCGAACGGCAGTTTGATGTGCGGGTCGGACGACCGTCAAAAGTCGAACTGTCCCTGAATAACCAACCGCTGGGCTCCATCGGTAAGACCGGCATACCGACCCGCTTGATTATTACCAAGGACGGAATCGTGCGGTCAATCCTGCTGCGCCGCTAATTTTTCCCCTATAAAATCTCATTACGTCAGGTAAATGTAAAAATTTACTTGACAATAACTCTATTTTATCCTATAATTGTGGGTAGATGTGGGGAGAAATCCCAAAAATTCCCAAAGTTTTTCGGAGATGATGATTACTACTTTTGCCGGCGAATCAAGACATTTTTTAGATGAAAAAAATCGTCTGAGTATTCCGGCAAAGTATCGCCGCTGGAGTGACGGTGCCGAGCCCGAATGTGCCTTCTTCATCACAAAAGGCTCCGATCCCTGTCTGGTGGCTTATCCGGAACCCGAGTGGGAGAATTTCACGGAAAAACTGCAAAAATTATCCCAGTTCAAAAAGAAAAACCGGGCGTTCATCCGAACCTTCTCGCGTAATTCCATCCGACTGAAATGTGATAAGCAGGGCCGTGTTCTCATCCCCCAGGAGCATCTGGATTTTGCCAACATCGAGAAGGAAGTCGTCATTATTGGCGTTCTGAATTACCTGGAATTATGGGATCCGGAGACATTGGCTAAACACCAAGAATCCCAAATCCCACTGGATGATGATTATTATGAAGATTTAGCCGATATCTTATAATCGTTTAAGCGGATTTAGGTCAATGACCACCATTCATGAGCCAGTTTTACCCAAAGAAACTATACAGTATCTGGTCACAAAATCAGACGGGATTTATCTGGATGCGACGCTCGGTACCGGTGGTCATTTCAAAGAGCTCTCCGCTCATCTGAGTCAAAACGCTTTCCTGATTGGGATTGACGCCGACCCCACCGCGGTACAGTACTGCACCCACCATCTGGACATTCCCCAAAAACATCTATTCATAAACTCGAACTTCGCCCAGCTCAAGAAAATCTGTTTTCGCAATGGTAACCTTAAAGTTGACGGAATTCTCATGGATCTGGGGCTGTCGTCCTACGGACTTGATGACCCCGAGCGGGGTTTCTCCTATGCGTGCGACGGACCGCTGGACATGCGCTTTTCCCCCACTCTTAAACAAACTGCTGCCGATATTATCAATCGGGCAGAATTGTCTGAACTAACCCGGATTTTTCAGGAATACGGAGAAGAACGCCATGCAAAAGCAATCGCCCGGTTGATTGTAAAGGAGCGCGAAAAATCAGCTATTCAAACCACCAGGCAGCTGGCTGCGCTGGTAAAACAGAAAGCGGCACCCCAATTCGCCAATAAAACCCTAAGTAGAATATTTCAGGCATTACGAATTGCCGTTAATCAGGAGCTGGGGGCTCTGGAACAGGCTCTGAAGGATGCCCGCGACGTCATGAATCCCGGCGGACGACTGGTCGTCATTGCCTACCATAGTCTGGAAGACCGGATTGTAAAACAGCTTTTTAAAACGGAATCTACCGACTGTATCTGTCCGAAAGAGTTTCCAGTTTGCCGGTGCCATCATCGTGCCGCTTTTAAAATCCTGACGCCGAAACCAATTCTCCCCACCAAAGAGGAAATCAGCAATAATCCGCGCGCCCGCAGCGCCAAACTGCGGGTAGCTGAAAGACTGGATTAAACTGGATGAAGCTATGAAAAAGAAAAAAATCAGTAAAAGCCGTCGAAAGAATCTCATCATGTCGGGATTGTTCTTTTTTCTGATTGGTTTTATGGTTTTTTACGTATGGATTTTTAACTATACCAATCAGCTATATAAAGAGATTGATGTGCTAAAACGGGAAGAAGCCAATCTGGTGACTCAGAATCGGCTATCTTCGGTGGAAATTGATCGTCTGGCGCGAGCGGATCGTATCAAACAGATCGCTATTCAGGAACTGAATATGTGGACACCACCTCCTGAAACGCTGGCAGTTGTGGTAGCGGAGTTAAAAACAGAATAGAAAAATGTCGGTTGTTTACTATCATATAAAGAGACGCACTGTCCTGATATCCGCCGTTCTAATCCTCTTTTGGGGCTTCGTTGCAGCGCGCCTCCTTTTCATTCAGGTGGTCAACACCGCTAAGTATCAGGCGTTATGCCGCAAACAGGCGGATTATCGTAGAACCATTCCCCCTATCCGGGGTTCTATTTTCGATCGTAACCACAAAGCCTTAACCGTTGACATCGTTCAGTACAATGTTGCCGTGCATCCCTACCTGATCAAAGAAAAGGAGCAGATAGCCAGGGAGTTGAGCAGCCTTTTACGTCCCAATTATTCAAAATATCTGCGCACTATGCAATCGGATCAGACGTTTGTCTGGCTTGAGCGCAACCTTCCGCACAAGGAAATCCAGGATTTCCTGGATAAATATCAGTATCACAGCGGCTTCGTCATTGAAAGGCGCATCCGCCGGAATTACCCATTCGGTGAAATTACGGGGCAATTGATCGGCTTTACCGACGTGGATAATCACGGCATTGTGGGACTCGAAAAGGAATTCGAACCTTATCTTTCCGGAACACCCGGCTGGCAGGTGACCCTGAAAGATGGCTGGGGACGACTCAATAACCGTCCTGACCTGCCTTATCAGGAGACAATTGACGGCAATGATATTGTATTGACCATTGACCATGAATACCAGGCGATCCTTTATGAAGAGTTGATGCTCGCGTATCAAAAACATAATGCGGATAAAGCCATGGGGATTATCATTGATCCGCAAAACGGTGAAATCCTGGCAATGGTCTCGATTCCCGGCTTTGACCCAAACAATCCGATGAAATATCCGGTATCCTATCAGATCAATCGGGTGGTCACCGATATTTTCGAACCAGGCTCTACCTTTAAAATTGTCACGGCGACTGCCGCATTTGATCAAAACAGCATTCAACCTCAGGATACGATTGATTGTGAAAAGGGACATATCGCTATCGGCAGACATGTGATCCATGATCATAAGAAATACGACCGCCTGTCATTTGCTGAGGTAATTAAGAAAAGCAGTAATATCGGCACGATCAAAGTTGCCCAGAAAATCGGAAAAGATGACGTTTTCAATTATACCAGACGCTACGGTTTCGGTGTTAAAACCGATATCCAGTTTCCGGGCGAAGAACAGGGCATTATTCATCCCCTGAAACAGTGGGATGATCTGGCACTGGCACAAGTTGCCATTGGTCATGGTGTCTGTGTTACGGCGCTTCAGTTAGCCTACGCCTACTCCGCCATCGCCAACGGCGGTTATCTGTTAAAACCGCAGCTGGTTAAATCCATCAAGACCAAGGATGGAATCGTCCTGCACCAAGGTAAGCCTCAGTATATTCGCCGGGTGGCTTCACCTGAGACCATGCAACTGATGCGCGACCTGCTGCGACTAACGGTCCAGAGCGGTACCGGTATTAAAGCCGACATCAACGGGATGACCATTGCCGGTAAAACCGGGACCGCCCAAAAAGTCATTGATACGGGCTACAGCCAGACCGACTATGTGGCTACCTTTGTGGGATTTTTTCCGGCGCATAATCCCCGGCTGCTCAGCGTTATCGTTGTTGACAATCCAAAGGGAATCGAACATACCGGCGGCAATGTTTCGGCGCCGGTACTGCGGGAAATATTTAACCGCATTGTCAACCTTTCTGACGATCTTTTCCTTCCGCAAGAATATCTGGAAACTCCCGATATCAGAATTGCCGAAGCCATCAACCTGAAACCGCGTCCGGATGTCCTTACGGCGGCTGCTCAAAAGCCACGTTCATCGAGGCAATTGCAGCTGTCCACATACCAATACGCCCGCCAGATGCCGGACCTTAGCGGAAAAACTTTACGACAGGCGATTGCGATTCTGCAGTCGCTCGGCTTAGATCCGGAAATCAACGGCAACGGCGTGGTGGTATCGCAATATCCACCCAAGAATGCCGTTATCACTGCCAATACCCGCTGCCGGATCGAATTGAAACCAAGCGAGTTCGGATTTGAATAGAGAAACTATAAAAATTCTGAAAGGGATAAAGTGTTCTCGCCATGGTAATCTGCCTGAGAGAATCAACTCGCTTCAGCTTAATTCCAAAGAGGTCAAAGCGGGTGATCTGTTCTTTGCTCTGCGTGGCGAACAAACCGACGGTCATAAATTTATCCCGGAAGCCGTCCGCAATAATGCCGCCGCTGTCGTCGCAGAAAAATTAACTGAAAATCTTGCCGTTCCCCAGATTATTGTGTCGGATAGCCGGGCAGCTCTGGCGCAAGTCGCCGCCAATTTCTACGGACATCCCTCCCGCCACTTGAAAATTATCGGCGTCACCGGCACCAACGGTAAAACCACTACCGTTTATCTCCTGAATCAAATTTTTAAATCCGCCCAAAAATCAAGAGGAACGATCGGGACGCTCGGGTACTCCATCAACGATCATTATCAGCTGCTGAATTTAACAACGCCCGACTCGATCCAGCTGCAGCAAATATTAAGCGAAATGGTGGTGGCGAAGGTCGAATATGTCGCCATGGAAGTATCTGCCCATGCCCTGTCGCTGAACCGGGTGGACACGATTGACTTTCTGGGCGGTATATTTACAAATATATCCCAGGATCACCTGGATTTTTACGGTGATATGACTCATTATATCGCTGCCAAAACCCGCCTTTTTAAAGCGGTCAGCGATAAGGGTTTCCGTCTCTCCAACGCCGATGATCCTCATGCCCCGGATTTCAACCAGACCGGCAGCGCTCCTCTCTTTACTTACGGGATGAAAAAGACCGCGGATTTCAGCTGGAGTCCCGGTGTGGAATACCGTACCAGTATCTCCGGCACAATAATTTATAAAAATAGACGAATTCCAGTGACATCAAAACTCTCCGGCTATTTCAATCTCAGTAATATTCTGGCTGCTGCGGGAACCGCTATCTGTTGCGGACTTTCCGCCGAGCAGATCAGCGATGCTCTGAGTAAAGTACAATATATACCCGGGCGGGTTCAGGAAATTACCCGACCAGGTGCACCGCGCGTATTCGTAGATTACGCCCACACCCCGGATGCAATCGTTAACGTATTAACCGCTCTGCGCAATCTTGTTCCCCCGGAAGGTAAATTGATCACCCTATTCGGTTGCGGTGGTAACCGGGACAGAAGTAAACGCCCACAAATGGCTGCTGCGGCTGCCACTCATTCTGACTTTGTCATTATAACGACGGATAATCCGCGTCATGAAGAACCTGAAGATATTATTTGCGATGCGCTTGCCGGTTTCCCGCCGGACTGCTCGTATAAAAAAATCGTCAATCGGAAAGCCGCGATTGAATCCGCTATCCGGAATGCGGCATCCAATGACATTATCGCCATTCTGGGAAAAGGGCACGAAAATTACCAGGAGATAAAAGGCATTAAGTACCCCTTTAGTGATGTAGAAATTGTCAAAGAGTATATTAATGATAACCGCTGAGATCATCCGCCAAACAGGATACGGAGAATTGACCAATTTCGATTCAGCAGCCACCGACGTGGTCATTGACAGTCGGCAGGTATCCGGTAATTCGATCTTCGTGGCGTTACCCGGCGAACAAACCGACGGTCATCGCTTTGTCCGGCAGGCACTCGCCGGTGGTGCAGTGTTGTGCATTGTTGCCAAAAAGTGGGCTGAACAAAATCCTGGTCAACGGTTGCCATTGTGGATCACCGATTCACCGGTAACTGCTTTGCAGAAATTGGCACAAACCTGGCGCAATCAGTTTCAGATTCCCGTGCTGGCAATCACGGGAACCAACGGAAAAACCACCACACGGGCAATGTGTGCCGCCATTCTGGCGAAGAAATTCAATCTGCACACCACGCCCGGTAATCTCAATAATCAATTGGGATTGCCGCTGACGCTGTTAAGGATAAAGTCCGAGAATACCTTCAGCCTTCTGGAACTGGGCACCAATCACTTTGGAGAAATCGCCTTGCTGTGCGAATTAGCCAAACCGAGCGCCGGGTTGATCACCAATATTGGCTTTGGTCATACGGAGTTTTTCAAGTCGAAAGCGGGTGTGGCGAAAGCAAAGCGGGAATTGTTCGACGCCCTGGATACCGACGGTACCGCCTTTATCAATCTGAATGATGAATATATCCGCGAAATGAATCCCAAATGCCGTCAAATTACCTACGGAATGCAGGTGGAAGCTGCCGCTTATTCCGGCAAGATTGACGATTTTGACGATAACGGCTGTGCCACACTGACCGTCAATCGAAATATTCGGATTAAATTGAATACTCCCGGAAAGGCAATGGCGCACAATGCCCTTGCGGCTGTAGCCGTTGGTCAGCATTTTGAAGTCGAGCCGAACGAAATCATTACTGCTCTGGAATCCTTCCGACCGTTACAGCAGCGATTTAATCAAATCAGGGCAGCCGGCTGCCGGATTATCAATGACGCTTACAATGCCAATCCCGATAGCACCCGCTCGGCGATTGAAACATTTACAGCGATGCGGCTCCCCGGACGCCGGATTCTGGTGTTTGGTGATATGTTTGAATTGGGCACACTATCCGAAGCATGTCATCAGGAAATCGGAAAACTGATCGCCGAGTCTCCCATTGATCAGGTCTACCTGTATGGACCGCTAACAGAAGTCACTCATGCAGCCATCCGGGCTGCCGGTGGACCTGAATCCCGGCATTTTCACAACAAAAGCGACCTGCTGAAAGCATTGCAAAACGAGATCAGATCCGACGATACGGTCCTGGTAAAGGGCTCACGGGGAAATCAACTCGAAGAAATCATAGAAGGGTTAATAAATTAGATGTTATACCACCTTCTCGTGCCATTAAAAAAATATGTCAGCGGTTTAAATCTGTTTCAGTATATCACTATCCGGGCTGCCATGGCAGCTATCACAGCGCTGTTGATCAGTTTTATCGTCGGTCCTTATGTATTGAGAATATTACAGAAGAGACAGATCGGCGAGACTATTCGCGAGGACGGACCCCCTTCCCACCTTTCCAAAAGTGGTACTCCGACAATGGGTGGTATTATTATCCTGAATGCCGTGATTTTTCCGGTTCTGCTGTGGGCAGATTTGAAAAGTATTTACATCATCCTCGCCGTTGTTGCTACGCTCTGGATGGGTGGCATCGGATTTTTGGATGATTATTTAAAGGTAATAAAAAAATACAAAAAAGGGCTGATTGCCCGTTACAAATTATGCGGTCAGATCGGATTAGGGCTTATCATCGGCGGCTATCTCTACTTTGCTCCGGAATTCGAAGCTGTTCGCGGACTGACTTCGGTACCCTTTTTTAAAAATCTGGAAATCAACCTGGGGCTTTTTTATATCCCCTTTGTGGTGTTTGTCCTGACTGCCGGCTCGAATTCCGTCAATCTCACCGATGGTCTCGACGGTCTGGCGTCAGGATTGATGGGAATTGCGGCACTGACTTTTGCGGTTATTTCTTACGTCACCGGGCGAACAGACTTCAGTCATTACTTAAATACAATCTATCTGCCGGGAAGCGGTGAACTGACGGTTTTTTGCGCCGCTTTCACCGGCGGAATTCTCGGATTCCTGTGGTACAATAGCAAACCGGCAGAGGTTTTTATGGGCGATACCGGTTCGCTTTCCATGGGCACTGCACTCTGGACTATCGCCATTTTGCTGAAAAAAGAATTGCTGTTCGTCCTGATTGGCGGCGTATTTGTCGCCGAAACCGCTTCGGTTCTGCTCCAGGTCGGATATTTTAAATATACACGACGTAAAACGGGAACCGGCAAGCGGATTTTTCTGATGGCGCCTCTGCATCACCATTTTGAAATGAAAGGTTGGGCGGAAAGCAAAATTGTCATCCGGTTCTGGATTATCGGAATTTTACTGGCGGTTTTAAGCTTGAGCAGTTTTAAGATATTATGATGGACGTGTCGAAATTACCTACTGATGTTTCGGGTAAAAAAATTACCGTGCTGGGAGCGCGCCGTAGCGGTGTTGCCGTCGCCGAGCTGCTGGCACACAAGGGCGCCGATGTCCTGCTGTCCGACATCAATCCGGTCAGCTTCACCGCTCCGCAGCAGCAAGTCATCAAGTCACTGAACATTAAAACCGAGTTCGGAGAGCACAGCCTACTGGTTTTACGTGCCGATCTGGTGGTCATCAGTCCGGGAATTCCGGCAACCGCCGCGGTGGTTCGAAAAATTGAGGCGGCGGCGATTCCAATCGTCAGTGAGATCGAGGCAGCTTACTGGTTCATGCCGGCGGCGGATATTATCGCGGTAACCGGTTCTAACGGCAAGACTACCACCACGACACTGATCTATGAAATGTTTAAAAACAGTCCGTACGATGTCTACTGCGGCGGCAATATCGGGACGCCCTTTTCAGCCTTGATTCCGCAATCTCTCGACAATACCGGTAAATCTAAGGTGTTCATTCTGGAGATAAGCAGCTTTCAGCTGGAACGGATTATCCATTTTCATCCCAATGTTGCCATTATTCTCAATGTAACCGAAGATCACATGGATCGCTACGATCACAATATCAAGCGTTATCTGCAGGCAAAATTGAACATCAGTAAAAATCAAACGGAATCCGATCGCTATATCTATTTTTCCGATGACAAATTGCTGAAAAACAACCTGCCTGAGGGTCCAGAAAAATTGCCTTTCGGTTTAATAAATATTCCGGGCATGCATTTTACCGCAGACCGGAAAACCATTTACAAGGCGGATGGTCAGGCGTTGCTTGCCAGGAAAGATATTTCTCTGCTGGGCGAGCACAATTTGCTCAACATTCTGGCAGCCCTGAACGCCGTTGAAGGGTATACGCTTCCGGAAGAAAAGGTTATCCAAACGCTGCGCCGATTCAGAGGAATCGAGCACCGTCTCGAATACGTGCAGACAATCGCCGGCGTAGAATATTATAACGATTCAAAAGCCACCAATGTGGAGTCGGTCAGATACGCCTTACGAAGTTTTTCCAAACCGGTCGTCATCATCCTCGGCGGACGGGACAAGGATGCAGATTTTACACTGTTGCTGCCTGAATTGCAGCAACACGCCAAGCACGCAATCCTCATCGGGGAAGCATCCCCAAAGATTGAAGTGGTCATTCGGGACACAATCCCCTTCAGCCATGCCGATTCATTGCAGGCGGCGGTGGAAACGGCGGCTCAAATAGCCGCAGCCGGTGAGATCGTCTTACTCGCGCCTGCCTGTGCCAGTTTCGACATGTTTGAAAATTATGAACACCGTGGTCGGGTATTCAAGAAAATCGTGACAGCAATGACAGAAAAAGAAGCATGAAAACCCATCATAATCAGTCAATTGACCAATTTTTCTTTATTGTGACCATCCTCTTGATCGGTATCGGCTTCGTTATTCAATACAGTGCCAGTTCTTCCCTGGCGGCGGCTAAATTCAACGATCCGGGCTTCTATATGCGCGGACATTTTATCCGATTAGTCTCTGGATTTCTGGTCGGTCTGTTTTTTCTGAGGCTGAATTATCACCACCTGGAAAAATTCGCCTTCTGGCTGGTTTTATTAGCCATGCTTACGCTGATTTTGACGCTGATTATCAATCGAACCGGTAATTCCGCAACGGCGCGCTGGTTGCAGCTGGGACCCTTTCGTTTTCAGCCGTCGGAGCTGGCAAAATTCGCTCTGATTGTATACCTCGCCTCCTTTTTTGACCGACACCAGCAAGACATTGATAATTTTCGAAAAGGCTTTTTACCACCGGCAATTATTATGACGGTCATGATGGTTTTAATCGTGATTGAACCCGATTTCAGTACCGGGGCAGTGATTGCATTTATCAGCATCCTGATCATGATCATCGCCGGCACCAAACTAGTCTATCTCTCTCCTTTCGCCGGACTTTTCATAATATTTTCCATCATCACGGTAATCCGGTCACCTTATAAAATGAGACGCATTCTGAGCGCTTTCAGCAACGAAGCAGACCTGCAGGGTGCCGGTTACCAGATTAACCAGTCGCTGATTACTCTCGGAAATGGTGGGTTTTGGGGACGCGGACTTGCCGGCAGCGTCGAAAAAAACCTGTTTCTGCCCGAACCGCACACGGATTTTGTCTTTTCGGTTGCCGGCGAAGAGTTTGGTTTCATTGGCGCCCTGTTTCTGATGGTTCTGTTTTTAGCACTGTTTATCCGGGGTATTCAAATATCAATTCGATCCGCCACGGTTTTCGGAAATTTAGTCGGCAGCGGACTGGCTCTCAGTATGTTTATTTATGTATTAGCGAATGTAGGAGTTGTCACGGGAATCCTGCCGGTAACCGGTCTGCCTTTACCATTTTTAAGCTACGGCGGTTCCGCAATGCTCTACAACTTCGCCTGTATCGGCATCTTACTCAATATTTCCAAAACAATGATATCAAAAGAAAAACCTCTTAGATTGGTGACAATTAATGGCTGACAAAAGCGCAGATCAAAAGCTGTTGAAAATCCTGATTGCCGGTGGCGGCACCGGCGGTCACCTTTTCCCGGCGATTGCCCTGCTGGAGGAGTTTCGGACAAGAGGCTCTGAAAATTTGAAATTTGAGTTTCTCTTTATCGGTACGGAACACGGGCTGGAATCCTCAGTTTTGCCGAACCTGGGTTATCACTTCCGAAAAATCTGGATTCGCGGATTTCAGCGCGGCTTTTCGCCCCGAGATATTTTGGTCAATCTACTCTTCCCGGTGCGGCTGCTGGTCAGTTTGGTGCAATCCTATTTCCTGATCCGACAGTTCGACCCGGACTTGGCTATCGGTACCGGCGGTTACACTGCAGGACCACCGCTCCGCATCGCCGCAATGCTGAAGGTGCCGATTTTTCTGCATGAACAAAACGTCTTCCCCGGAAAAACAACGCGTATGCTCAGTAAACGGGCAAAACGCATCTATACGTCCTTTGAAGATACCCGGGAATATATAGACAACATTATCTGTTACGGAACTCCTCTGCGCCGCTCGCTTGAGTCTGTACCCAGAGAGCAAGGAATCCAATTTTTTGAGCTGCAAAACGGTCTCACTACGATATTCATTTTCGGTGGAAGTCAGGGCTCAAGGGCAATTAACAACTATTGGAGAGAACATTTGGACAACTTCACAGCCCGATTGACATGTCAATTTATCTGGCAAACGGGGCAGAATGATTTCGAAGAAATCAAATTTCGCTTCGCCGAAAATCCAAATGTCTACATAACGCCCTTTATTCACGAAATGGGAATCGCCTACTCTGCTTCCGATATTATTATCAGCCGCGCCGGCGCCCTGACTCTCGCAGAACTCTGTCTCTACGGCAAGCCGTCTATCCTGATCCCGCTCCCTACCGCCGCGGGCAACCATCAGGAAATTAATGCCCGGATTATGGAAAAAGAGGGGGCTTCCATCATCATACCGCAGAAGAATCTGAATTCGGAATTAATGGAGATTTCCTTAAAGGAGATTGTCGAAAATCGGGAGAAACGAGAACAGATGGCACAAAATGCTAAAAAATTGGCTCGCGCGGATTCGGCTAAATTGATTGTTGATGATATTTTAAAAACCATGACGAGTGATGTTCGGTAACCTGAAAAAAATGCACTTTATCGGAATTGGCGGCATCGGTATGAGCGGTCTGGCGGAGCTTTTAAACCACTGGGGATACACTGTCAGCGGTTCCGATATTAATTATTCAGACAATATTCTGCGGCTTGAAAAGAGTGGCATCCGTATATTTATCGGACATCATCCAAAAAATCTGAAGGACGCAGATGTCGTCATCTATACCTCCGCCGTAAGTTCCGACAATCCGGAGCTGTCGAAAGCCCGCAAGCTGGGCATCCCCACCATCAAGCGAGCTAAAATGCTTGGCGAAATACTCCGCATCCGACCAAACAGTATCGCTGTCTCCGGTACCCACGGGAAAACCACCACTACATCATTGATCGGTCATATCTTCACCGAAGCCGGTTGCGACCCACTGATCATATCCGGCGGTGTGATTCAAAAGCTGAATTCCAACGTCCGCAGCGGCAACGGTGATACCATTATTCTGGAAGCCGACGAATACGATCAATCATTCCTGCAACTCTATCCCACCCACATTGTAATCACCACAATTGACGAGGAACATCTGGAAATTTACAGCGATATGGACAATCTGAAGGTGAAATTCACGGAGTTCGCCAACCGGGTGCCCTTTTATGGTAAAGTAATAGCCAATGAAGACGATGCGCACGTGAAGGAAATTTTACCCGAGATCACGGTCCCTCTTCTCACCTATTCACTAAAAAGAGAAGCCGATCTACAGGTAAAAAATATCACCCTGCAACAGTCTCACAGCACCTTCAATGTTTATCGTAATGGTAACCAACTGGGAACGATCAGCCTGCCATTACCCGGTCGGCATAACATTCAGAACTGTTTAGCAGCAATCCTGATCAGTATGGAATACGAACTCCCTTTCAAAACCATTCAGCAGGCGATTGAGACATTCCGTGGAGTCCAGAGACGCTTTGAAATAGTTTACCAAAGCGAAGACCTGGTACTGGTTGATGATTACGCCCACCATCCCGGTGAAATCAAGGCAACCCTACAAGCCGCCCGCCTGGGTTGGAAACGGCGCATAGTGGCTATTTTTCAGCCTCATCTCTATAGCCGGACACAAAAACTATACAAACGCTTCGCCGAGGAGCTGGAGCACGCTGACGTGCTTATTATCCTCGATGTCTATCCGGCGCGTGAAAAACCGGTACCCGGCGTATCCGGTCAGCTGATCGAAGGTATTCTCCGGACCAAGGGAATGTCAAATGTCCATTATGTGCACAAACTTGCCGAGGTGCCGAATCTGATTAAGTCACTCTACAAACCCGGCGATATGATTATTACCCTCGGCGCCGGGAATGTCAATACTATTATAAAAACAATTAAACAGGATTTAACAACCGGTGGATAAATTGAGTATTAGATCAACTGACAGGTTTACATCAGGGTTCTCAGGCTTTTTGGGGGGCGACCATAAAGGCAGCTGGCTCTATGGTTCGGACGATCGGACCGAATCCCTTATGGTTTATATTGAGAACCCTGATTTGCCTGTTAAGGACAGTTACAGACAATGAAAACCACAGAAGAAACCAAATATCCGGTAATTAAACTGATTTTTCGACTGCTTTTCGGGTTGGGATCATTGACCAGCTTCGTTTTCCTGATTTATGGCGCCATTTCCTGGTGCAATTACATTGATCTTTTTAAAGTAAGCGCAATCAATATCCAGGGCATTTCGATTTTAACGGAAAACGATATTCTCCAGATGGCTGATATCGGTCTTGATATTCATATTCAGTCGCTGGATCCGGCAACCATTCAAGCCCGACTTGAACAAAATCCATATATCAAAGCCGCCGCCGTGAGCAAAGCCTATCCCAACCAGGTCAATATTCTCATCAGCGAACGAATACCCATTTGCTACATCCATCACAAAGAACTCTTTCTCGTTGACGCTGAGGGTATTGTATTACCCATCCCCAAACAGCCGCTGGGCAGCAATCCACCGGTGATTTCCGGTTTTGACGATGACTCACTGGACTACCTGCCCGGCTACTATGTGCCCAATCAAAAATTACGGGATATTGTTGAGATTGTTCATGCGACTCTCATATCTGCACCGGAGCTCTATGCCGAAATATCGGAAATGCATTATTGGGAGAACGGCAATTTTATTTTATATACAGTCAACAGTGGCACACCCATCTATCTGGGTAACGGTAATTTGCCCGATCAGCTCAGTATTTTGGCAAATTTTCAAAACCGGTTAAACGGCAGACGCAATTTAAGCGATTATCAATATCTTGATCTTCGCTGGAATAAACAGATCGTTGTAAAAGAAAGACGTTCATAGGATGAAAAACCGATGAGATTAAGAAATCAAACGCTTACCGGTGTTGACATCGGTACCCATAAGACCTGTGCATTAATCGCCGAGGTAAATCCCGAAACGGGAAATCCGCTGATCAAGGGCTACGGATTTGTCGAGACCAGGGGCTTGAAAAGAGGCGCCGTAGTCAATATCGAGAAATTAAGTCAGACGATCAGTCAGGCGGTGAATGCCGCTGAGACCATGGCGGGAACATCCGTATCCAGCTGTTATGTCAGCATCAGCGGTGATCACATTCGCAGCATGAATACCCAGGGAATGATTGCCATCTCCCGGGACACCCGCGGCGGTATCGGCGAAGCCCGCGAAATTGAACAGGAAGACATTGATCGCGTCATTGAACATACCCGTGCCATCCCCCTGCCCGTTGATCGCCAGATTCTGCATGTAATGCCTCAGGAATTTACGGTTGACGAACAGAGCGGGATTAAAAATCCGATCAATCTGCTAGGGAGACGACTGGAAGCCAAAGTCCACATCACAACTTACAGCACAACTGTAGCATCTAATCTGACCCGCTGTTTCAAAAACATTGATTTGACAATCAGAAACTTCATTCTCCAGTCTCTTGCGTCCTCAGTCAGTGTTTTAACGCTTGCCGAAAAAGAGGCGGGTTCTATTCTGATTGACATCGGTTCCGGCACTACCGATGTAATTGTCTACGCCGACGACGGGATTCACCATACCGGCGTTGTGAATTTTGGCGACCAACTGGTGACCAGCGATATCGCCTATCTGCTGCGCATACCTCATGAGAATGCAGAAAATATTAAGAAAAATCACGGCTACTGCTTCACTAAAAATGTAGACCGGGAAGCAATAATTAAAATCGAAAGCATCGGAAACCGACCTGCTCGGGAGCTGCCGCTGCTGAAATTAGCCGAATATATCGAACCCAGGATGGAGGAAATCCTGCGGGAAGCCTTTATGGAAGCGAAAAAAGCCGATGTCCCCTTCACCTCAATCCAGTCCGTCGTCATTACCGGCGGTGGTGCTCTGATAAAAGGTTGTGAAGAGCTGGCGGAGTCAATTTTTCACATGCCGGCGCGGATCGGCTTTCCGACCAACTATTCCGGGTGCGAAGAGGAATTGAATCATCCTGGCTATGCTGCCGCCATCGGAATGCTGCAGTTTGCCTTACAGGAAAAATTAAACAATCGGATAAAGCCGGCAGGTTCCGAATCATGGTTGAGCAGAATCTGGGACTGGCTGAAAAACTTAACCGAAAGCATCATGTAAAAAAATTATATGTGGAGGTAAAAATGTTATTTGAATTTGACGATTTAGCAAACCAGCAGGCAAAATTGAAGGTAATCGGCGTCGGCGGTGGCGGCGGCAATGCCATCAACCGGATGATCGAATCTGGATTGACCGGCGTTGATTTCATTGCGGTCAACACCGATGCCCAGGACCTGGACAACAATCTGGCACCGACCAAAGTACAGATCGGTAAAGACCTGACCCGGGGTCTGGGAGCAGGCGCCGTTAAAGAGGTAGGTAAAATGGCGATGGAAGCCGATCGCCAGCCGGTTGCCAATACCCTGAACGGCGCCGATATGGTCTTTATTACCGCCGGTATGGGTGGTGGAACCGGAACCGGTGCTTCACCCCTGATTGCCAAATTAGCAAAAGAGCAGGGTTGCTTGACTGTCGGCATCGTGACCAAACCTTTTCATTTCGAAGGACCAAAGCGGATGCAACGCGCCGAAGAAGGCATCCGCGAATTGCGTGACAATGTGGATACTCTGATCACCATCCCCAATCAGCGGCTACTGAATATTGTCGATCGGAAAACATCTATCCGACAGGCTTTTCAGACGGCGGACAGTGTCCTGTATCAGGCTACCAAGGGAATTTCCGATCTGATCAATCGCCACGGAATCATCAATCTCGACTTCGCCGATGTCAAAACTATTATGAAAAACATGGGCGATGCCATTATGGGTACTGGTCTGGCAACCGGTGACGAACGAGCCGTCCTGGCTGCCCAGCAGGCGATCTCCAGTCCGCTGTTGAACGATATGAATATCGCCGGCGCCAACGGATTACTGATTAATGTGACCGGTGGAGAAGACCTAAACCTGTTTGAGGTTGATGAAGCCTGCAAAATCATCACTGAAGAAGCCGGCAGCGATGCCGATATCATTATCGGTGCCGTGATTGACGAGAATCTGACCGATGAGATTATGATTACGATAATTGCAACGGGATTCGGTGGTAAAACAAGAACCGAGGACAATCAAAAGAGTAAATCGGTCACCATCCCTGCAAAAGAGGAAATGTTCGCTGAAGAAATCTCCTCAGTTGAGGGCAAGCGGGAATGTGAGGCAAATTCTTACGAATCCAATGAATACCGTAAACCCAATATCAAGATATCTTTTCCGGAAGATGAAAAAAGTCTGGTGGATCAGGTGACCGACATAAATGACCGCAACATACCGGCAATCCTGCGGAAGATGATGAATAAGTAGTTCTCTCTCTCCACATCTGATAAAAGAAGAGCCCCTGTTTTCTCCCAGGGGCTCGGCTTTTCTATAGCGTAAATAAATTAGACCGCTTTCTTCAGATTGCCCTTTTTCAGACAGGAAGTACATACTTTAGCCGTTTTGACCGAACCGTTTATTTCAATTCTCATTTTGGTAAGGTTCGGTTCCCAGCGACGGCGCGTCTTATTATGAGCATGACTGACATTATTGCCGTAGATCGGTCTTTTACCACATATTTCACATACTTTCGACATAATTTTAGACTCCTTTAAAAACCTGCGGAATTTGCAGATATTTCTTCAGAATGTCAAAGCTTTTTCAACACGTACAGCATTCTTTTATCTGATTGATTATTCCCGCCTCAATATGCTATATTACACCGTGAAAATAACCAATCTGGAAATAAATAATTCCGTTTTCCTGGCACCAATGTCCGGCTACACCGATTCCTCCTTTCGTCAGCTATGCAAAAAAATGGGCGCCGGCATGGTTTATACGGAGTTTGTCAGCTCTGAAGGAATCGTCCGGGAATCGGAGAAATCCTTCAACTATCTTAAATTTTGCACCGCCGAGCGACCAATCGGTATCCAGATGTTCGGACACAATCCGCAAGTCATGGCTGACGCAGCGGTTATCATTGAAGAACGTTATAAGCCGGATTTAATTGATCTGAATTTCGGCTGTTCAGTCAGGAAGGTTGTCAGTAAAAATGCCGGGGCAGCGTTGCTAAAAGACCTCCCGCTTCTCGAATCCATCACGAAAAGCGTGGTCCACGCGGTTCAGACACCCGTGACGGCAAAAATCCGCGCCGGCTGGAACCAGCAGTCAATTGTGGTTCAAAATGTCGCTGAAATCCTCCAAAACGCCGGCATCGCCGGCATTACGCTTCACCCCCGCACCGCTTCCGACGGATTTCGCAACAAAGCCAATTGGACTTTGATTGCCGAACTAAAAAAAATGGTCTCGATACCGGTCATTGGTAATGGTGATATCAGAACTCCCGAAGATGCGCTGCGAATGGAGAAAATAACCGGCTGCGACGCCGTAATGATCGGTCGGGCAGCTATCGGCAATCCCTGGATTTTCCGGCAGATTGGGCAACTACAGCGCGGAGAACAGGGTTACACTGGACCGACTCTGGCGGAAAAAGTGGCGATGTGTCTATCGCAGATTCGGCTCGAACGGCAATTTTCCGATGATGATCACGTCAACCGGATTATGAAAAAATTCTATCGCTATTACGTGCACGGCTTCCCCAACGCCGCTGAAATCCGGAATCGGTTAGTGAATTCAAAGTCTCTGGATCAGACAGTTGAGACACTCCAGAATTTACTGGAATCTGTTCGTGAAAAGGTGGATTAGAAATATCTTTTTCTCCCGCTCATCGCTGTGTTTCAAACCGCTGAACGTCATCAAAGCTTAGTTGTTTTCCTGCGCGTTTCGAATTCAGGATGTAATCCAGCGTTTCTCCGGCATAATTTGCCCGGATGGCTTGTACATTGGATTGCAGCTCCACCGGTTCAACCCGCCAGAATTCGACATACAAGGTATTGACCGACCCGATTTTGGAATTAAATGTTCTTTGCAGTGTAACCGGCTGCCGAGGATAATCAATTTCCAAATCCACCACAAAAACACCTTCGGGAACCGGATAGAGATTCCAGGAGCCGGCATTAAACCTATCACTGATAATAGTCTGTCCTTCCTGGATGATATTGACCGAAACAGCAGTCGGTTCAAATATCTCTTTTACTTTCGAATCTTTAGGATACAGCTCGTTGTAAAACAGGGCAAAATGACCGGTTTCAATTTGCGCATCCGGCGGCGGTATATAGCTGAAGTGATGGCTGCAAAACCGCAACAGTAGCAACAAACAGAAAATGACGAGTGAATGCAGAAAGTTTTTCATTACTAACGTCTTACTACTTCAGTAAAAGCAATTCCTCCTGCTCCGCACCGGCGACGACTACCTGTCTGTCCTCAGTGATAAAGACATTGATCTCGGAACGTACCGCCATCTCATCGGGCAGATAGATACCCGGCTCAATGGAAAAACAGATTCCCGGTACCAGCTGGCGGTCGTCTTTGGTTTCCAGATTGTCAATATGGACCCCATTACCATGAACCTCCCGCCCGATGGAATGCCCGGTACGGTGTACAAAATAGTCCCCATAGCCGGCGTCAATAACCACCTGCCGGCAGACATCATCTACTTCGAATCCGTAGCAGGGTTCATTTTTTCTAAAGCGCTCACGAATAAAATCCCGGGCGGCGTTACGGGCATCCCGGACGATATTAAAAATCTGCCTATATTTTGCCGGCGGCACAGCGCCGATGAAGCCGCACCAGGTGATATCATAATAAATACCGTTGGGATCATTCTTCCGTGCCCACAGATCAATCAGCACGGTGTCACCCTGCTTAATCGTATACGTATTCTCAGGCGTCGGTTCAAAATGGGGGTCCGCCGGGTGATCATTTACGCCGACGATCGGATGATCACCATCATCGGTCAAGCCCTCCTCTTCAAACCGCCGGACAATGTACTGCTGTACCGCATATTCGGTAATCGCTTCACCCTGTCTGATTTTTTCGGCAATCAGTGCGAATGCCTGGTCTTTGATGCGCTGAACCTTTGCACCTGCTTCCAGATGCGCCTCGTAACCAGCCTCGTCTATTACTGCTTCAAAGGATTGCACCAAATCCGCCGAGGATACGATTTCCACACCGTAAGAACGAATCAATTCAACCGTCCCGGCATCCACCACCGAGATATAGGGAATATTGCAGCTGGGTGAATACTGCATTGCGATTTTCCTGGCGTTCACCAGGGTTTCTCGTAACATCCGGTGCAAATCACCCCAGGAGCAGTATACCCTCTTGTCACCGGGCAGTGAATCCAGCTTTTTCGCCTCGACGGCTGATACAATCCGGACCGCCTTTCCCTGTGCCGGTACAAAGTAAAACCAGCGCCGGGTGGTAAATTTCGAAGCGTCCAGCCCCAATATCCGGTATGCCATGGCGTCTGAATGATGAAAATCATAGAACAGCCAGCCGTCAATCTTTTTCTCAGAAATTGCCTTTTGAATTCGTTTCAAGTCCATTAATTCACCTATTTGATTATTGTTGATACTTCTTTGAATTTTTCATGTCGGGAAGTCCGGAGCAGCTCAAACAGCGCCATTTCGGTACTGCGCAGATTTATCCCGCTCCTTTCCAGTACCCGGATCGCCAGATTTTGATCACTTTCTCTGCGACTGGCGCTGGCGTCGGCGATCAGATAGACATCATAACCGGCTTCCAGCAAATCTTGACAGGTCTGGAAAACACAGACATGGGCTTCAATACCTGCGACCAGAATCTGTGGGCGCTGACGCTGTTTCAGAGCCTCATTAAAATCCGTATTGAGGCAGCAGGAAAAGGATTGCTTTTCAAATCGTTCCTTGTTTTTAAGTAAACCCAGAATTTCAGGAACCGTCGGTCCCAAGCCTTTGGGATACTGTTCTGTATAAATGATCGGAATATGCAACAGTTGCATACCTTTGATCAATGTAATCAAACGACCGATCAGCTGCTTTGCATCGGACATGACCGGGACCAATTTCGCCTGAACGTCAATGATTAAAAGCAGTGCCTGTTCCGGGTTCAGCTGTTTCATTGTTGCTCCGTGGTGGTTTCCCTTTGATGGGAATTAATAATATCCTGCCGGACCCGCCGAAAATGGAGAAAGAAGAGGATCGCAATGATTAAGAAAAGTAAAAAAAGATTGATCTTGGCGTTCGGTTTGGGTCTCATCTTTTAGAATATTAACTCTTTTTCCTATAATTTCAATAAAAATATGCCGAAATATTTGATATTCGATCCTTATTTCCTAATTTTCAAATAATTTAATTCACGGGGGATGTCTTAATGAATCAAAAAGTACTGGTTTATTTTAAAAAGATACCACTGACCGCCTGGATTTTCATTGGCATATTCCTGGGACTTCTGTCGGGTATTTTTCTCGGTCAATCAATTCTACCCCTTGCGACAGTCGTCGGTGATCTATTTCTGCGCTTATTGAAAATGATCATCGTTCCACTGATTTTCACCTCCATTACATCGGGTGTTTTGGGAATCGGAGATTCTAAAAACCTGGGGCGGCTCGGTTTAAAAACTATGCTTTACTATATGGCTTCTAGCCTGTTGGCTATTTTAACGGGACTATTTCTTGTCAACTTGATACAGCCGGGGAAAAACGCCGACATCACCCTCTCCGCAAATCCGGACGCCGATTCTCTGGCAGTCGGCAGCCTACAGGATTTGTTGTACCGCATTATTCCCACCAATCCTATTTCATCTATGGTCAACAGCGAAATATTACCGATCATTTTCTTCTGCATTATCCTCGGGATTTTCATTTCCCGCCTGAACGGTTCCTATAAAACACTCCTGACCGATTTTTTCTACGCTGGTTTTGAGGTCATGATGAATATCACCCATTTTATCATTCTCTTTGCACCGTTGGGAGTTTTTGGTTTGGTTGCCAAAATCACCGCCACCACCGGTCTGGAGATTTTCCAATCCCTGGGGCTCTATTTCATTACCGTCGTCATCGGTTTGCTTTGGCACTATTCGATCAACCTGCCACTGATGATTATCATTTTGGCGAAGGAGAATCCATTAACTCACCTGAAAAATATGAGTGTGGCTTTGTTAACCGCTTTTACAACCTCATCCAGCTCGGCGACGCTTCCGCTGACCATGGAGTGTGCCGAGAAGAAGGCTGGCATTTCCAATAAAATATCAAGTTTTGTTCTACCACTCGGCGCAACGGTCAATATGGATGGAACGGCTCTTTACGAATGTGTGGCGGCGATGTTCATCGCCCAGGTCTATGGAATCGAGCTGAGCATCACCGCCCAGTTTACTGTCGTTGTCACGGCGCTGCTCGCCTCTATCGGAGCTGCCGGTATTCCAATGGCAGGGCTGGTTATGATGTCCATTGTCCTGAAAGCGGTCGGTCTGCCGCTGGAGGGCATCGGAATGATACTGGCGGTTGATCGGATACTGGATATGCTGCGCACCTCAACCAACGTCTGGAGCGACAGCTGCGGTACATTAATCATTGCCAAATCTGAAAAAGAGTTGGCAAAGCCCGGCAAAGACGAAAAAAGGATTTTTGAATAGTTGACATTCATGAAAATAAATATTATAATAGTAATGTGTGAAAATCATTAACCAAAAACATTAAGGAGGGGTTATGAAAACATGGATTCTTGTCGCACTTTTAGCCGGTTTGGTTGCGCTCTTACTGGGAATTATCACTCAACTCTCGGGTGGAGCGATTATTATTTCGGCGGCGGGCTGGAATAATTTCTCACAAACTCTCATTCTGATCGCCATCGGACTCGGCGTTCTGGAATACTTCAACAAGAAGTAAATTACGACTTCCCTGACTTTACGGACAGATAATCTCGGTTATCTGTCCGTTTTTATTAATGATACCCATACTTTGCGGGTGCGGGGTCCGTCAAATTCACAGAAGTAGACCCCCTGCCAGGTTCCCAGTCGCAGAGAACCGTTGTGGATTATAATCTGGGCGGAGTTTCCTACCAGTGACGATTTAATATGCGCATCAGAATTACCCTCGATATGTCGGTAATTTTCCCGGGTCGGGATCAAGGTACTTAATTTTCGTAAAATATCTTCTGTCACGTCGGGGTCGGCATTTTCGTTAATGGTGATGGCGGCAGTGGTGTGCGGGCAATAGACCGTGCAGAGTCCCGCCTCAACTTCACTTTCTTGAACCAGAGCCCGTACCCGATCAGTTATATCTACAAACTCATTCCGGCTGGATGTTTTGACAATGAATTCGTGCATTATATCCTCCGCTGATTACGTTTTCTGCTCCTTTTTCCGGGCTGACGGAAAAAGCACATTGTTGAGAATCAAGCGGTAACCGGGAGAATTCTTGTGCAGTTCGAGCCTGGTGGGCGGATCACCAACATAGTGCCGGTAATCTTCCGGATCGTGACCACCCAGGAAGGTAAATGTCCCGCGCCCGTAATTGCCATGAATATATTTCACCTGTTCGCCATCCACTACTTCGCCCATAACGACCACCGTCTTTTTGATTTTTTCCCGCCGATAACCGGTTGTTTGTCCCATAAAACCCTTGATAATCCCCACATGGTTCTGTGTCAGCATCGTCGGTACCGGATCATATTTTGCCGAAAATTCAAACAGCGTAAAATAATCCGCCTCCGCTCCGGGCGTCACCGCCTGAAAACTGGGCGGGTAATCAATATCGGAATATTCGTAGATCATCGGATCTGGATATAACGTAAAATTTTCAAACGCCAGCGTTTTTTCAAAATCCAATTTCGCCTGAGCGTTCGGGTCTACCGGATCGCCATCGAATACCGAAGCCACGATATCCACACCTTCTGCCGCCAAGGCAATGTCCAGAGCATCCGTTGCCGAACACATTGCAAAGAGGAAACCGCCCTGCCCGACATATTCTTTGATTTTGCGAGCAACTGCTTTCTTTTCTTCTGAAACTTTCTCAAAACCCAATTGACGCGCCGTTTTCTCAAATTCCTGCTGCTGTTCCTGGTACCAGGCTTGGTGGCGGTAGTTTGCATAAAATTTTCCGTATTGCCCGGTAAAGTCCTCATGGTGCAGGTGCAGCCAGTCGTACTCCTTTAATCGCCCTTCCATCACTTCAACGTCCCAGATAACGTCATAATCAATCTCGCCGTAGGTCAATGCCAGCGTCACGGCATCGTCCCAGGGCTGCATATTCGGCGGTGAATAGACGGCGATTTTCGCCGCCTTTTCCAGGAGTGCGATGTCCATATTGCTTTCTTCAATCACGGAATATATTTCCAGCAATTCTGCCGCAGAAACCGTTTCGAATTTAACACCCCTGAGACGCAGCTCTTTCTCGATACCACTATAGTGATCCATTAAAAACGAACCGCCCCGATAGTTAAGTAACCATTCAACCCTGATATCCTGTTTAAGGACCCAGTATACGATCCCGTAGGCTTTCAGATGATCTGTCTGCGTTAAATCCATGGGAATCAGCAATTTCTGAGCCGTTAACGGGGCTGTTCCCAGAATTATCAATAGTATGAGCAGATATTTTTTGATCATAATCCGTTATAACTCCTGTTGAATGTGCATTTCAGTCTGCATATTGCGTAATCTTTTCCTGACAATGTCGGTCATAAAGGAATTTGGATGTTCCTGTAACAAACGATGGTACCAATGGGCGGCATATTCCCGATCACCGTCCCGATAATCGGCGATTTCTGCCATCATGAACAGGGCATCATCGGCAAATTGATTTTCTTCCTTGAGAATCTGATTAAGCACTGTTGCAGCTCTTTCCCGGTTGCGGAAAAAGAGCTCGATCTGCAATAACCGATATTGCGCCGGCAACGCGACATTCGTATTCTCTGCATTCTCGGTCAGGTATATCAAAATCTCCCGGGCTTCGGACAATTTACTCTGGCGAATCAGCCGTTCGCTGTTCAGGAATTCCCGCCCAAGTCGGCGGTCGTCATCACTACGGCTGTTTAAAAATTGTTCGCTAAAATTACGAAATTCCAGGGCGTCGTTAAACAGCGGATCGGCGACCCCTACCATGCCCATCAACTCGTTTGCATAGACTAAAGCAGAATCCACTTCACCGCGATAAAACCAGGACAGAATGTGCCGTAACATCAGGGCTTTTTCAACGTCCGTACCCTGGAATTTTGACCGGCTCAGACGGATATATTCCACCGCCTTCTCCAGGTCTCCCCGGGCAATCATCAGATCAGCCCGGCGAACAATACAGCGGGACCGGATATCCGCATCCCCGCCGGCTTTCAGCGCGTCGTCATAGAGCCGGGCAGCGCCGTCAATATCATGCAGAACCCGATAACGCAATTCAGCCAGCCGATAAAGCGCTCTGGCGGTATATGCTGATTTCGGCAGGGTGACAAGCACCGAATCGTAGATCGAAAAGGCTTTCCTGATATAAAAATCATCGGCGTCAATGCCGTAAACATATTCCGGTACAAAAAAGAAATTGTCACGGTAAAAATAGTCAAAGGGTGAATAGGACTGCTCCGCCAGCATTTCCCGTTCAAAAGCGTCCGCCAGCCCCAGCAGTGCCTGAGGCACGACGTTCCGGAATTCCGGCTCCCGGATAATGGTCGTATACAGCTGCTCCGCCAGGGTAAATTCACCGACATTCAGCAAATCGCCCGCTAAATCCAGTACCGCATCACCCCGATTGTTGCCCAGTGCTTCAACCATTAAAATCTGCTCAACGGCGGCTGTGTAATTTTTATATCGGAACAGCAAATCAGCCCGAAGCCGGTATAGCTCTTTGACCTCCGGTGATGACTCGATTTCCTGCCGAATCAGCGAATCAATCCGGACAAACAAACTGCTGTCCGCCGGAAAGCGCAGAATCTGGTCGCTTACATACTGGTAATTGCGCGGTTGCTGTCTGCCGTAGTTCAGGTATTCACAGGCACTCCTGACATATTCACCACGTGCCCTGAAAAAATTTGCCAGCTCTACGGCAAAAAGGGTCTCTTTTTGGTAATAATCCCGCGCCGTTTGAATGACCTTCTCAGCCCGATCGTAGTCCTGCAGCATTAACAGACCGTTAAATAGCTGGCGGGTGTAATTCTGGGAATAATTCGACTCCTTCCAGCGTCGCTGCCAATGCTGTTCCGCCTTGAGTGTATCGCCTTGCAGAAAATAGAGCTTGCCCAGGTCAATCTGGGCACCTTCGTCGCGCGGCTGATGGGCTAAATAGGCAGTTATCACCCGCTCCAGTTCGGAATAATCCTTTTGCCTGAAAAGCAGATAACTGTAGCGCGCATAATAATTTCCGTTTTGCGGCTCCTGTTCGAACAGCTCCCGGTAGAGACCGATAGCCCGGTCAATTACTCCCTGGCGTTCATACTGAAGTGCCAATCTGTATTTCGAATCCCGTTCCCGCTTCAGAATTTCCGGGGATTTCCAGCTGCTTTGCGCTAAACTCGTAATCTGTCCCAGCAGCAGGATTGCAGTAATTATGATAATTATCCGACCGGAGCGTCGTTTGTTACTATTCATTGGTTTCACTCGATATTAATTCAAAATATTTCCGGATCAACTCCTCATACTCCCGGGTATAGCCCTCTTTCATAGCCTGCTCCAGATTTTGTCTGAGAACAGTCTGCCGCTCCCCCAGATCGGCGGGCAATTGCCCCGGCGATTCCCGATAAATATCTTCTCCGGTGATACTCTTGCGTTCTTTTTTAAAATCCTGAGTTCGCAATGATTTCTGGGCATCCAGCAGACGGGACAGAATCCGCTGCTGGCGTTCAAGGGTTTTGCGGAGCACCCGGTTCTGCTGCAAATCTTTGATCACCTCATCCATATCTTTGGCAACGCCACCCAGATCACCAGTTTGCTCCGAACTTTCGCTGATCTCATTTTGCAGCTCTTCCAGAGACTTGCGCAGTTGCTGCTGGCGGGCAGCCAACCGTTGCAGCGCCTGTCGGCGCCCTTCGCCGCCACTCATACCCAACAGCTGGGTTTCATCATTAATTCCCTGCTGCTGTCCAGCCATATTCTCCAGTTGCTTCAGATACTGTTCAAAGCCCGATGCCGAGCCGCTTTGCTGGAGTTCGTTCATGGAGTTGATCAGGTTCAGTGCGGCACTGTTCAGAGCGGCTACCGAACTGTTTGCGGCGCTGGCGGCGGCGTGAGTATTACGCTCTTCCATCTGCCGGATCGCTTCATTCATTCCGGCAGCCGCCTGCCCGAATCCTTTACCGGCTTTGGAAGACAGACCAAAAGTCTTATTGGATAATTCAATCAGATCATTGATAACCGACGACAGATTTTGCCGGATTTGCTGTTGCCGGACTGCCACATCCATCAATTGCTCGCTCTGGCGCGGCGTATTTCTTATCATCTGGCTGATTTTTTCCTGGCTTTGGGACACTTGCATGGTTTTATAAATCACCTCCCGAAAACCACTCATCAGCTCTTCCATCTGTCCGGAGTTGAAATCGGTCTGAAACTGGCGCATTTTTTCCAGGTATTCCTGCAGCCGCTGCTGCGCCGTTTGCGAATGTTTGCCCGCCCGGTTTTTTTCACTGTTCTGCAGCGCTTTGCGGGTCTGATTCATTTGACTTTTAACGTCGGAATTTTCAAAATCCTGTTTATGCGCCGCCAGCTCGCGGGACGGCATCAGCGGAAAATCCTGCATATTCTGGCTGGTTCGCTCCATCACATCCAGCAGAACATCCGTATCGCGCTCAACCGTTTTCTCCTCCTGCGCCAGCTGACCCATTTTGGCTTTTTCGGTTTCAGCGGTGCGTTCAATTTCCTGGCTGATATTATCCTGGCGATTCACCAAATCCTCCAGACGACGGACAATCTCATCCACCGCCTGCTCGATTTTCACCCGCTCCAGCAGTTGCAGCATCCGATCAATCTCTTCTGAAAATTGCTCGCGGTTCGTGCGAAACTGATTCAAGGCGTCCTGTATCTCTTTGCGATCCATTTTTTCCAGGGCTTGCTGGAGTTTTTCCATCGCCGCCCGCAGTTCAGGTGTCATAATATCCTGAAAAGACTGTTGCAGCTTGGCATACTTTTCCAGGGTCTCCTCATCAAACAGATTGTTTTCCCGGCTTTCTTCAATCATTTGATCCAGCTGCTCAGATATTTGGGACAGCTTTTCTGCGGCTTTTTCAGTACGTTGGATTTCCGTTGTCAGCTGCTTTTTTTGCTCCCAGTTAAGATCAGGATTCTTTAAAAGTTCCCAGGATATTTGTTCGAGAACCTGCTCGGCGTTCTGCAGTTCCCGCAGCAGTTCTTCGCTCTGCTCCACGACATTGTCTTGCTGCTCGTAGAACCCGCTGAAGAGGTCATTCAACGAAGGAAAACGTGCCCGGAGTGTTCGGGAAGTGGCAGATTTGGGTCCGTTGATGGGGTCATTATCGTAAGCGATCACTTGAAACTCGATCAGGTCTTCCGGCGACAATTGCATATTTTTTACCGACCAGGTGTAATACAACTCCTGGAGCGTCAGTCTCCGGTTTTTAAGTGGAAATTCAAGCGAATCCGACTGCGTCTGATCGGGTGCATATTTTTTTATCAAGCGGTATCGAATCAACACTTTTGAAAAGCCGTAATCATCACCGATCCGGATACCCAGCGGAATCTCCATTGCCTCATTCAACTCAAGGTCCGCATCCGGTGATATCAGCTGGCAGATGGGATAGGAATCCGGAATAATTCTAATCGAGTAATTCAATGGATCCAGATTCCGAACTCCATTTTGATCAAATATCAATATCTTAAACTCATCGGTATTGGTAACAGTCAGATTGCCGGTGGCGGAATTATCGGCTACTCTCAGTTTCAGCTGATTTCCCGATTTCAGTTCCAGCCGGGCGCTCTGCAGCGGTTTGCTGGCAATCGCCGCGAGCCCCAACCTGGTTCCCGGCAAAACCATCAGTTCCAAATTGTTGGATTCCTGAATTTCCGTCGGCAAGCCGGTGTATTCCGGCGGATCAATCTGGATCTTAACCGCCAGTAATGTCGGTCGGTCTGTGACCCGAATTGTGTCGCAGCCGCTGCTGATTCGCTGCCAGGGTCTGAAAATCGAGCGATTTTCCACAAAGGCTTCATAAAAAACCGTATTGCGAACAGCGCCCAGATGCAGCCTGATCCTGCCGGAATCGTCGGGAGTGATTTTCGTTTCAGTAACATAATCCTGATAATTCTCACGAAATGTGATCTGTTCGGGATACCTGCCTGTGCATTGAAAAACAACCACTGTCGTATCACCCCCGAATACCTCCAAGGAGCCGGTCAGAGATTGAATTTCAAAGGGTAGTGGAATTTCAAAAGACTGGCGGGGCTGCAGCAGACGCCGAAGGGATTGCTGATAATAGTCTGAATTGAATCCCCCAATAGCGGCGAGGATTACCAGTACAACACCGCATTGAATCAGCGATTTTCGCAACTTCTTCCGGGGGATGATCTCTGTAAAGTTATAATTCCCAATGTCCCCAGCCACTGTTTGTACCGAATAATCCGCCAACTCCAGCGAAAAGCCCGAATCCCGTTGCTGGCTCATTTCATAGAGCTGTAAACCGTTCAGCAGGCGGTCACCTAAACCAGGAAAATGATTACCCAGCATCCGGGCGAGTTTCAGATTAGAAAATGACGCCATCTGGTTGGTCCGGACCAGGAGTGCCAGGATAATTGGTATTAGAAAAAAAATAATCAGAAAACCGCTGGAAAACCGCAAAATACTCAGTCGTACCGGTGAATCAAAATAGCGAAAGCCTTCAACCGTGGCAATGATGAATCCAAGTCCTACTACCAGCATCAGCGCCCGTACGAAGCCATTTAAAAGAATAAAACCACTCCACCTCCTGCGCAGAGCATCCAGTCTGGCTTCGATAATCTTAATATTTTGACCGGAATAATTCATTGAGTCAGAGAATAGATGATGATGTTGGCACCCATTTGTAGGGCTTTTTCATGCTTTTCAGGAGGATCATTATGGACTTCGGGATCCTCCCAGCCGTCGCCTAAATCGCTCTCATAGCTGTAAAATACGACCAGCCGGTTGTTATGAAAAATGCCGAATCCCTGAGCCGGCTTATTGTCATGTTCGTGTATCTTTGGCAATCCCGAGGGAAAATCGTAGAAGCAATGATAAATAGCATGATCAAAAGGCAGCTCCACCAGATCGTTATCGGGAAAGATACGTTTCATCTCTCGCTGAAAAGATTTGTCCATGCCGTAATTATCGTCAGCATGCATAAACCCACCGGCATTAAAATATTGGCGCAGCCGTAAAATCTCCTCATCGGAAAAGCGAATATTGCCGTGCCCGGTCATATACAGATAAGGGTAAGAAAAAAATTCCTTGTCCATGACGGAGACGCGATACTCCTTCAGATCGGTCACAACCGGTGTATTCTGGGCGACAAATTCCAGCAGATTGGGCAGCGAACTCGGATCGCAGTACCAGTCGCCGCCGCCGTCATATTTGAGACGAGCAATAAAAAATTTCCCCAACCGGCTGTCGGCTCCGGCAAGATTGCCGGTCATCATTACACCGAATGAAAGAGTAATGATTAACAGGTGAAGCGCGTTGATTCGTTTGGCATACATGGTCTTTATACAAGTAATGAAATTGTTTGTTTCATGGTCGAAATTTAAAGAAAGGCGCAGCAGCCGGGAGCTAATATACACAATTTCAGTGTAATTTTTGCTTACTTTTCACCTCGTAACTATTTATTTTTAAGCAATGAGATTCCGGCATCTAATATTATGGCTGATCGTGACGTTTACAGGACGGCTGTACGCCCAGAATTTCGTCTATAAAATCGCCGACTTCTTCCAAAATCCCATCGAATATCGTAAACCCTTCGGCGTGACACCATTCGAAATCAAAGCCGGCGGTCACCTGCTGGGTGCCGCTGCGATCCGATTCGATTCCACCGAAACAGCCCTGGAGGGCTTTGATCAACTCCTCAACCGCTACATCCACAACCTCGAAGTGGATTTGGTAAAATATAACCTGCTCGGTTTGCTGATTCCCCAAAATTTTATGGATTTTCAAACCGGGCTGGGATTCAAATACAAATCATCGCTCATCAACCAGGGGCTACCGGAAGCCTGGCTGCAGTATGCGCCCGGAACCAAGGAACAACTCTACTTCGCACCCCGCCTGATTGAGGCAAACATCAATCAGTCGCTGGCTTTTCAATGGTCAAAACACTTTTATAATTACGTTCAGTTTAATATTGGGCGGGCTTATACGTCGGTTTACCGGACGCGCCCCGGAGACCGCTTCCTGACCCAGGACGGCTGGACCTTTTCGGTGACCACAGGTCTGAAATTTTTGTCCAACATTAATTTCAACTTCAAGGAAGCTTACGGCATCGAACTTCAGTATCAGATTGCCCGTTTCGACGATTTGAGCGATCGTCACAATCTTAGCCCGATTAAAAATGTAGATTTCAGCAGCTTCGGTATCTCGCTGACCTTCAGCATGATCAACGGCGGGAATCCTACTCAGGGCGATGTCGCCAAAGCGCTGTTCAGACAGAGCGATTATATTGCCGCGAAAGCCAACTTCAGGGATTTTATCAAAAATGAACCTGCGCATCCCCGCCTCTTCAAAGCCCACCAAATGATAGATAAATGCGACGAACTGGTGGTCTATCAGTATGCCGAACTGGCTGATCATTTCATCGAGGCAAAAAACTTCTCAAAAGCGTCACAATACCTGGAAATGGCTGGTAAATCAAGTGATTCGACACTGCTGAACAGAATTGACAGCAGTTATCAGCAAATCGTCAGCTGGTGGCAAGAAACATTGGATTCACTAATCCTCTCCAGTTCTATTAACCGGGCAGAGAAATTTTTAAAAGAGACCGAGCGTCTCAAACTTCCCCAAACTGAAGATTTAAAAAAACTCTACCTGAGTGAAATCTACCTATATCGCGGTGTGGTCTTCACCGACTATCAAATCTGGGATAAAGCCCTCTACTTCTTCGATCTGTCGGTTCAGCACAATCCTGCAATCCGGGAGCGGATTGAACCCTACCTCTCAAAAATTGCCTATGGCTATATTCAGGACGCCAATCTGTCAGTGGATCATAAAAACGTCGAACTGGCGCTGGAATCATTGCGACAGGCGACCGAAATTCGCCCTGAAATTCTCTTTCTGACCCGTGAACATATCGAGACTCTCGAACAGGGCATCCAATATCTCAAGGAGCAGGCGGCGATTGAAAAATTGCGTAACGCCGTTGAGGAAGTCCGGAGTATTCCGGTGCAGAGCGGTTTCTCCCCGCAAATAGGAATGACCTGCGAACAGATTCAAGCGGAATTGGGGCGACCGTCATATAAAAAATCGCTCAACACAGCCGGCAATCAAGCCTACGAATTGTGGATTTACCAAACCGAAGATGCAAAAGAAATATTCTTCTATTTTAAAAACAGCGTCCTTTCAAAAATTGAAAAACTTTGAAATCCTTATGTAATGGAATCTCCTGATGAAAATTTTTTATACTGACGGTGCCTGTTCCGGAAATCCCGGACCCGGCGGTTGGGCGGTGATTCTCATTGAAAATGACCAACCGGTACGGAAATGGGGCGGCTTTCAGAAGGACACGACCAACAACCGGATGGAGCTGACCGCTGTTATCGAGGCTTTAAAATATTTACAGCCCGGCGAATCCGCCACGATATATACCGACAGTGAATACGTCCGCAAGGGAATCACCGAATGGATGTTGAACTGGAAACAAAAAAACTGGAAAACTGCCTCGAAAAAACCGGTGAAAAACCGAGATTTTTGGGAATTACTGGATTCGCTGAATCATGCCAAAATAACTTGGCGGTATATCGCCGGTCATTCGGGTGACAAGTACAATGAGATGTGCGATCGGCTGGCGCGGCAATTTATCCGCTCCCGCCAGGCATGGGCAGTGATGGATTGACATTATGGAAAGCCCCGGATTGCCGGTCAAGAGCAAAACCTTTGATTTATCTAAAATCACAAAACGGATGTCAATAGTCAAACCCGACAACCATCACTATTCGCGGTCATCTAAACTGTATGAATTCACAAAAAGGAAACCGACATGAAGATAATAAAACCGCAAGGATTGATCGGAATTCTTGCACTCCTGTTCACATTGAATTCGCTGACGATTGCTTACCCGCCGGAAGATGATTTCCGAATAGTGGTGTCCTGGTCAACTTTCGGCTCCGAGCTGGAAGCCGCACTGGTGGAACCCGATCCGGAGAGTGGTGTGGGCTACGTCCTCAGCGGCAGCATTCCCGGCGAAACGCCCGGCGGCTCGGCAACCACTAGCGGCGATGTCACCGATGACCCTGAAACCGGCAAGGAGACGTTTACTATAAAGCGCTTTAAGTCAGGAACTTACCAAATTTGGGTAAAGAACAAGTTTATCGAAGAGGGCTTTGGTGAGACAGAGCTTTTCGGCACCGCTGAAGATGTTTTTGCAAACTCAAATGCCCGGGTCGAATTTTACGAAAACAACCAAAAGGTCAAATCCATCAGCATCCAGCCTGATGCGCTGGGATTGGTCTGGCTGGCGGCTGAGATTGACGGCAGCAGCCGAACCGTAACCGCAGTAAACAAAACCTACCCCCGCCTGCGTGCCATTTATGGCAGGGTAATTGATGCGGTCAACGGCGAAGCTCTCGAAAACTCCTTAATCATCGTTAAAAACAGAGACACCAAGGAGACGGTGGGACGCGCCATCAGCGACGTCAAAGGTAATTTTATAGTGCCGGTTGATCACGGTCGCTTTACCGTTTATATTGGAAAAAAGCAGTATATCTCCGACCGTTTCAACGCCGATGTCTTCCTGGACTTCCCCCGCACTGTACACGCTGTACTGACCAAAATAATTCCACCGCAGGATTACCGGATTGTCCTGACGTGGGGACGGTACCCGGTGGACGTTGACGCCCATCTGCGGGGTCCTCACCCCGGTCATGAGGATTTTCATATCTACTGGAATCGCCGCACAATGATCAAAGGGAAAAAATTTCTTGACCGCGACGACACATCCTCCTTCGGTCCTGAGACCATTACCATCTATGGACTCGATCCCGGCGTCTACCGCTACACAGTTCACAATTACAGCGGACGCAATAAGACCGACGGTGACAATCTTTCCAGAGGCAATGTCACCGTTAAAATCTACAATGGTGACCAATTGCTGAAAGAGTACCGCATGCCGCCTGGTACACCCGGCAACTACTGGAAGGTTTTCGAAATTGACGGAGAAACCGGTCAGATCAGCGATATCAACCAAACCGGCTTTGAAAGCGATCCGGAAAAGCTCTGATATCTGTTAATATTGATTATCCTCGAAGTGCATTACACCGGATATTGTAGTAAAAATCTAAATCCGGGTGACAAACTTCGCTACAATTGTCTTTACCCCACAGCTGCGGAAGCTGATCCGCAGTTTTGCCTGTTTCCCACAGCCGTTAACGCTTAAGACCTGTCCAACACCGAAGATTTTATGCGACACCCGGCAGCCAGCGCTGATTTCAGAGCTATGCGCAAAGGAGGTTGAATCCCGCCGACTGCTGCGCTTTGTCTGCGGCTGTCGCGATGCAGATATCACTCCCTCCCGACCGTAAGCCGTTTCCAGCAATTCCGGAGGAACTTCGCTGAAAAACCTGGATTCCGGAAGATACTCGATTTCACCGGCGCGACTGCGTCGTTGAGCCGTCGTCAAAAATACCTTATCCATCGCCCGGGTCAATCCAACGTAAAACAGACGACGCTCTTCTTCAAGTGCTTTATCACTGGTATCCCGCTCCAGCGGAAAGAGCCCCTGATTCAATCCGCAAATAAAGACCACGGGAAATTCCAGTCCTTTGGCACTGTGCAAGGTCATCAATGAGACGCTGTTTTTCTGATCCTCCCAGGTATCAATATCGGTAATCAGCGAGACCCGCTCGAGATAATCTTCCAGATTGGCATCATCCACGGTATGACAGTATTCAGAAATATCGTTCAGTAACTCATCAATATTTGCCAGACGCTGAATGGCTTCTTCCCCGCCCTGATCTTTATAGTATTTCCGCAAACCGATTTCGTCAATGACAATCCGCGACCACTCTTCAAAATCCAGCTGTTCACGTGCGCCCCTGATGCGCGCTAGCATGTCCAGAAATCCCCGAATGGCATTCGTGGCGCGGGTAGACAGGTCAATGAACTCCAGGTAAGCCAGGGCATCAAACAGGGTAATCCCTTTTTTGCGCGCAAAATCATCGAACTGTTGCAGGGTTTTCTCGCCGATCCCACGCGGCGGAAAATTCAGAATCCGGCGCAGACCTATTTCATCCTGGGGATTTGAAAATATGCTAAAATAAGCCAGAATATCCTTGATCTCTTTGCGCTCATAAAACTTGGTCCCGCCAATGATATTATAAGGAATGTTATTGCGGCGCAGAATTTCTTCGAGAATGCGGGTCTGGGCGTTGGTGCGGTAAAGAATGGCAAAATCTTTAAAAGCCCGCTTATTTTTTATAATCTCTTTTTGAATATGGGCGGCAATTCCGGCGGCTTCGGCGTAATCGTTTTCTGCTTCGATCTTGACCAGCCGATCGCCGGCGGGTTTCTTCGACCAGAGCGTCTTTTGCGCCCGATTGGGGTTATTGACAACCACGGCGGTGGCGGCATTTAGGATATTATTGGTAGAGCGATAATTCTGTTCCAATTTAAAAACCCGGCATTCGGGATAATGGGCATCGAATTTCAGGATGTTTTCCACATTGGCGCCCCGCCAGCCATAAATACTCTGATCATCGTCTCCGACGACACAGATATTGCGATGCTCTTTTGCCAGAATATCAATCAGGTCAAATTGCGGCCTGTTGGTATCCTGGTACTCATCCACCAGGATGTACCGGTATTTCAGACGATACTTTTCCAGCGTCTCCGGAAATTCGCGAAAGAGTCGCAATGGCAGGAGCAGCAGATCGTCAAAATCCACTGCATTGGATCGTGCCAGGGCTTTTTGATAGAGCGGATAAAACTCTTTGACAATAAAATCCAAACGGGCACCCTGCCGCGGTTTAAATGCTTCCGGACTGGTCTGCCAGCTTTTCAAATAGGAAATCCGTGCCAAAATATTCCGGGGTGTGTAGCCTTCCGGATCGAAATCGGTGTTACTGATGATCTTCTTGACCAGCTGCTGCTGATCCGCATCATCGTAAATCGAGAAGTGGCGGGTGTATTCATCAAGGTTTTCAATCTCCCGCCGCAATATTCGGGCACAGATCGAATGAAATGTTCCCACCGTAATAAATGCCGACTGTCTGCCGACAAATCGGGCGACCCGCGTCTGCAGTTCCTGGGCGGCTTTATTGGTAAAAGTGACCGCCAGAACATATTGCGGCATCACCCGCCCGGACTCGATGACATAGGCGATTTTATGCGTCAGGACTTTGGTCTTGCCGCTGCCTGCTCCGGCAAAAATCAGCTGCGGTCCGTCACAGTATGCGACCGCTGCCTGTTGTTGAGGATTGAGACCGTCTAAAGGATTCAAAAAGGTTACTTTCTACTTTTTCGAATTTCGAGCGACTTCCCGGCGCACTTTCTGAAAGCGACGTTTGGCTCTCAAGAAACTATTGTAGTCGCTGTGGAATGAATGGGTGCCATCGCCCACGGCTACCATGTAAAGGAAATCGGTTTCAGCCGGCCAGGTGGCGGCTTTAATTGATTCCAGCCCGGGATTATTGATCGGACCCGGCGGCAGACCCCAGTTACGGTAAGTATTGTAGGGTGATTGAATCAGCAGGTCTTCCTTCAGCAGACGCCGGGGACCGTCGGGAATGATGTATTGGATCGTGGGGTCCGATTCCAGGCGCATCCGCTTTTTCTGCCGATTTATGTAGACCGAAGCCACCAGGGTGCGTTCGCTGTCCACGATACATTCACCTTCCACAATAGACGCCAGCGTCAGTACCTCATGCAGCGTACGTCCGGATGACTGAATTGCCTGCAACAGCGAATCATCCACCATCTCATGAAAGAGCGTCACCATGCGCCGAATCACGTCAATCGGTTGATCGGAATCGTTAAAATAGTACGTCTCCGGGAAGAGATATCCCTCCAACGACGGTGACTCAATCTGCAGTTCCTCCAGAATCACCGGATCGTCAATTAATTTCAGAAAATCCTCCGCCTCGAAATCGAGTTGCCGGGCGACCAGTGCGGCGATCTGCCGGGCTTGATAGCCTTCGGGAATCGTGACCTTAATGGCATGATTCTGCGACGTGGACAAGGTTCTGAGGAGGGAACGGTAATTATGGACATTCTGTAGATTGAAAAAACCGGCTTTCAGCGACCGGTTTTTCAGCATGAGATGGGCAGCCAGCACGAAAGATTTCTGATTTTTAATGATCCCCTGCTCTGTCAGCTGGTCGGCAATCTGACTTAGATTCGATCCGCGGGATATGGCTATTTTCGTTTTTTCAGCGGGAATCGTCACCGGAGTATAGATGATCAAGAGGCGCAGCGTGTACAGAATTGCCAGCAACACAATGGCAACCGCGAGATAGTTATTCTTATTGATATCATTTAAAAAGATTTTAATACGCTCTAACTTAGATTTATCCATACAGACAATTAAAATTTAAAGGGTACCGGTATAAATGTAAGGATAAAAATGATTCCTGCCGTAATCCCGATCAATTTTTCATGCCGGTTAATCGGTGCGTGTTCATCCATAATCGGCGGATGTTTCATGCGGGTCAAAAAGTAGACCAGCAACGCCCAGATGAGCCAGTTTGCGGAAAAAAGACTCAAGACCAGAATTGCACCCAGGGCGCCCCAGGCTATTTTTTTATACCATTTTCCCAGCAAAGCATAGGCAATATGACCGCCATCCAGTTGCCCGATGGGCAACAGGTTTAGCATGGTTACCAGCATTCCAATCCAGGCAGCAAATCCGACGGGATGCAGCATAATATCCGCATTTTCAGGCAACTCCGGATAGATGATCGCCGTTGCGATTTTCATCAAAATTGATTCACCCAGTTGCACGCCCGCCTGGTCAGTAACCGGCGCTACCGAGGAAAGGGACAGCCCGATAAACAGCGCCGGTACGGCTACCAGGAACCCGGCAATTGGTCCGGCAGCTCCGATTTCCACCAGCGCCCGGCGACGCCTGACCGGTGAGCGCATTTTAATAAAGGCGCCAAAAGTTCCGATGATAGTCGGCGCCGGCAGAAAATAGGGCAAAGTAGCATCTACGTGGTGTTTGCGGGCTGTCAGAAAATGCCCCGTCTCATGCACACCGAGAATCAGCAGCAGTGTCAGCGAGAAGGGAATCCCACGGGAAATTTCGGCTGGATTATTCAGTGGGTTGCCTCCTTCCATCAGCGCCCCTGCCAACAGCGTTGTAAAGACCGTCGCGATAAACAGCAGCAGGTTGACTCGGGGAATTCCGAATAGCGTCTTTTGAAAATACACAATGAAAATATCCTTTCCGCCGGAATGATGATAACGCAATCGGGGAACCAACGGTTTGATTCTGAAATGAACTGATTCGGCGGTTTCGCCAGGCAGTAGATATCCCCGGACAATCAGCTTATCCCTCTTTTCAAGGACATCGCTAACCTGCATCCAGTTGGTAAGTAAGATCAGGAGCTGTTGTTTATCTGTATCATTCATCAATCGTCACAAAAACTTGGGTTGTAAATTACAATCCAATCCCTTTGAAATCAATCGGGAATGCAAAAAACACAAAATAAACCGTGGTTTAAAACGGACACCGGTCGTAATTTCCGGGGATTTTTTCTGGGAACTCAGCTTATGTCGTTGCTTGGCAACATAAAGACCAGATACCGTGCCGCTGCCGGGTACCGGGAGCTGCTGGCAATTGCCATTCCCCTCATCCTCAGTACCAGCGCCTGGTCAATTCAGCACTTCGTTGATCGGATGTTCCTGACCTGGTATTCGCCGGAATCCATCGCCGCGGCAATGCCAGCGGGGATTTTCAACTTTTCCATTATGACCCTTTTCATCGGGACAGCCAGCTATATCAGCACCTTTGTTGCTCAGTATTTCGGCGCTCACCAGTACCGGCAGATCGGTCCCATCGTCTGGCAGGGTATGTATATTGCCATCATCGGCGGGATTTTCCACCTGCTGCTGATCCCACTGGCGACGCCGATTTTCAATTTCATCGGTCACGAGCCGGCTATCCGGGAATTGGAAATCATCTATTTCCGGGTGCTCTGTCTGGGGGCTTTCCCGGTAATTGCCTCTTCGGCTTTTGCGGGATTTTTCAGCGGGCGCGGCAAAACCTGGCCACTGATGTGGATTAACATCACCGCCACTCTGACGAATATCATCTTTGACTATCTGCTGATTTTCGGGAACGGCGGTTTCCCGGAAATGGGCGTTCGGGGGGCAGCCATCGCTACGGTGCTCTCAAGTTGTATCTCGTTGATTATTTACCTGAGTATCATCTTCCGACCGTCATTTTGTAAAACCTACTGCATTCTCACCGGAATCCGATTGGACTGTGCGCTTCTCAAACGACTTATCTATTACGGATTTCCCAACGGCGTTCAGTTCTTTATAGATGCAGCCGGTTTTACCGGATTCCTGTTTATTGTGGGCAAACTCGGTCGTGATGCACTGGCTGCCACTAATATCACTTTCAATATCAATAGTCTCGCCTTTATGCCTATGATGGGATTCGGAATCACCGTTTCGGTAATGGTCGGGCAATATCTCGGAAAAAACCGACCCGATCTTGCCCACAAAGCCGCTTACTCCGGTTTTCACATCACCTTTTTTTATATGGCTGTCATGGTCGCCCTTTACCTCGGTTACCCTACACTGTTTATCAAACCCTTTATGGCTGGTTCCGACAGCAGAGAGATGGTGGCGATCCGGGAAATCGTAATAAGGCTGATTCGATTTGTGGCGATATACTCCCTTTTCGATACCCTGAATATTATCTTTGCGGCAGCCATCAAAGGCGCCGGCGACACCCGCTTTGTTATGCGCATGCTGAGTGTTCTGTCGGTGGTGCTATTAATCATCCCCAGTTACCTTGCGCTGATTATCTGGAAGCAGAGTGTTTATGTCGGCTGGATCATCATTACCATTTACATTAGCAGCCTGGGTATCGGTTTCTATTTGCGTTTTCTGGGCGGAAAATGGAAATCCATGCGCGTTATCGAACCACCTCCGCCCGGTCTGCCGGCGACCTTTGCGGAAACTCCCACACCAGATATATAAAGCCTTGCACATTTGAAAAAATTGATTTATTCTACTTTACAGCAAAAGGAGGAGGGCTCGTCATGGGATTATCGGTATTTATCGCTAAAATCTTCGCACTCATTTACGTCGCATCGGGAATTGCCGTATTAATCGGCAATCTGGATTTGAACGGAATTGTCAGCAATCTGAAAGAATCAACGGCGCTGACTTTTTTAGCCGGTTGCGCTGGAATTATCGCCGGAACCGCACTTGTTCAATATCATAACCTGTGGGTCAGTCACTGGCGCATCATCATTACCATCATCGGATGGATTATGCTGATTGGCGGGGTAATAACAGTCATTATCCCCAATCTTCTCGTTCGGCTGAAGGGATTAATCAGTTACAGCAAACCTTGGGGAGTCTTTATGATCTTCTTCGGTCTGCTTATGGGGTATTTTGGTTTTTTTGCGTAGCCGGACTGACTTCGGTCGAAGAAACCCGACGATTGCGGCTATCTTATTTCAGTAATAACATTTTCTGGTGAGCAACCCGGTTACGCTGTTCCAATGTGATGAAATAGACGCCACTGCTGACCTTTTGTCCCTGGTAATTGCGACCGTCCCAGGTATAAATATGCAGTCCGGTCTCCGGCTGAGCGATTGTCAGCGACTGAACCTGTTCGCCGCGCAGACTAAAAATCCGCAGCTTCCCGGGCGAATCGTCCATCAGACGGAAGCGTATCAGGGCTAATTTACCGCCGGACGAAACATACGGATTGGGAAATACGGGAAACAGCTTCAAAGTGACGGCTGATACCGGAACCGAGCCACTGTAACGGAACGAATACTCCAGCGTATCAATTCCATCGAAGAAGCGAAAGGGAATCCGAGTTGAGCCGATATTTTCCCAATCAAGCATGACTTTTACTATGACCGTATCGGTTTTGCTGACAACGCCAGTCTCGGGATAAAAGGTAAGGGCGTCATCGTTACTGAACAGGGCAAATTGTGCGGCAGCAGTCCCGATATTCAGCACCTTTATCGCTTTAACTAACTGGGAATTTGGGAAAGCCCAGTCCCGCACAAACAGACCGGCTTGAGGATTATACCGATTGCGCTGCATCACTGATATCAAGAGCGAGTCCGTGCCGGCAGTTGATGAATTCACCTTCAGCAGATGGTCATATAGTCCGGGATCAAGACTCGTGCGGTCAATATTGACTGTAACTTTCTGGATACTCTCCAAACCCGTGCCACTCGTCGCCGAGAGACTCAGCCAGGCAGGAAAAGGCATATCAATCCACCAGTCAATGGCACCGCTACCGAGATTACGGATATCGAACTGACGGCTATACTCATTTGCCCAGAAATAGAGCACGTCCGGCGAGATTTTTAATAACGGTTCAACGGTCATTTCCCGGTGCAGAATCGCGCCGATCATCCAGTCGCCCTCCAGACTGGTACTACCGACCTGGTAATCACTGAGATTCCGATAACCGGACCCCGTGTTAAGATAGGCTCGCCCGAAACCGGCGCCCGTTTCACTATAACCGAGGCTCTGGGGTAAATCAGCGCTGCCGACGGCAATAATCAGCTCCTTGGAATCAGGGAAATTAAGGGCTGCGGGCAGATAGTAACTCGTCCACTCGCCTGCACTAGGTACGATTTCATAGGTCGCTACCGGCTCCTGATTGAGCGCCTCCAGAATCCGGATTGTACAACCAAAATCGTACCCGACATTGAATTTAATACCCGCTAAACGATTGCCGTAATTACCGGTTGCAGAAAATTTCTCGGCTGCCAGGGCATTATTGAGTTGGATGTAATAAGTCAGATCGTCGCTATATACGATTTCGGTTTTTTCGATGCCGCCAATCACATGGGCTTTAAAGGAGCATTCCTTATTTCTCTCCAGCGCGGATATCTGCGTCCAATAGGGTATAAAGGTCACTTTACTGTGGGTTAGACCAAAAGATGGATCATCATAAATAAAAGGACTTTTACTCAAATTCACCAACTCCACCGCCGTCCCGCCATCATCTTTCACGATTGCTAAGTTAAAATTCGGGTCCTCGGTAAAACTCAGTTCGAAAGACAGATTCTTGCCGGCAAAAAACTGAATATACTGCGCGGCTGAATTCTTAACAGTAAAATTGATTTTCTCGCCTGCTTTAAAGCTACCATAAAAATAATCGGAATAGAGATCGAATATCTGCAAATCACCGTATCCGAAAATACCATCCTGCAGCCCGGAATCATTGATCAGATTCGCAATAAACCAGTTTCGCATTAAGGTACTGATATTGGAATTGTATCCGTAACTCGTCAATACCTGTTGATAACTGTCCAGCGAATTGGCGCTGTTTGCAACGACGCTTCCGATAAAATCCAATCCGAATTGTCGGTAACAGTACTGTGTCCACAATCCGACTTTGGCGTAATCGGCGATGCTGTTATCGAAGGAGGTCAGCGGGCGGTTTGTGTCCCGCAGGAAAGGTCCGTGGGAGTGGGCATCAAAACCCAGAATGGACATAGCAAATTCAGACATACCCTCGTTCAGCCAGGTACTTTCGTTCGGATCGGCGCCGTAGTGAATCAAATGCTGTAATTCATGCGCCACAATACCCAGCGTATGGGGATCGGCGGTATTGCCGGGATTGCTGTCAATATACATAATATCGCCGAAATTGCCTTTGCCGGGTGAATTGATCTGATCCAGCGGATCAAAATAGCCAGCCATGTAAACCGGATTATCAGTCTGGTCGAAATTGTCCCGGATATCGGTCAGTAAGACGATTAACTTGCCATCCCGGTTAACATCCGGGAGCGGTCCGAAAATTTCAATTTCGTTAGTCAAAATACCCCTGGCAGGATTGATTGATCCGGCTGGCGTCTCAAAAAGCAGCGCCTGGATAATCTGCTCGGCATCGCTTGGACTGATCCGGTTCGCCTCAATTTCGGACAGCTCGCCATAGACGATAATATTGTCCCGCTCCATTAACTTGTCGAAAACCGCTTCGATAAATCGCGGAGACGATTCGGAAATATTTTCGTAGATAAAAAATGTCGTGTCGCCGGCTGCCGGCTTCACAAGTCGTTTGACGATTTCAATTTCGCCGGTTTTAGAGATTACATTGGGATAACCACAGATGGGCACCGGACGGTCCAGGGAAAGGGGCATTGCAAAGCTGGTCACCAATTGAAAAACAGCGCCGATCAGGAGTCCGAACTTCCGCATTAATTCCCCGGAATGGAATGCCGCTCGTCAACCGGATCGCGTGTCATCAGATCATTGAGTGCCAGCCGCGGGTCCTTCTCCTCAAATAACACTTTATGGATTTCCGCTGAAATGGGCATTAAAATCCCGTACTTTGCGATCATTTGTTGAACGGTCCGACAAGTCTGAACACCCTCCGCCACCATGCTCATTCCGTTGATAATATCATCTAATCTTCTTCCTTTTCCAATCTCCTCACCCACATATCTGTTGCGACTATGCTTGCTGCCGCAGGTTACAATCAGATCGCCCACCCCGCTGAGCCCCGCAAAAGTCGCTTCCTCAGCACCCAGATACACACCCATGCGGGTGATCTCCATTAAGCCCCGCGTAATCAGCGCCGCTTTGGAATTATCGCCCAGCCCCAACCCGTCACATATTCCCGCTGCAATGGCGATGACATTTTTCAGCGAACCGCCCAATTCCACACCAATTATATCGGTACTGGTATAGACTCGCAAATAATGGGAATTGAAAAGCTCCTGGACGCCTCGGGCGCTTTCAATATTTTCCGAAGCAGCCACCACAGCCGTGGGAATTTCACGCGCAACCTCCTCGGCATGACTCGGACCGCTAAGGGTTACAATCTTTGCCAGCGGATGTGGCAGAACATGATGGATGAGCTCACTCATCCGGAACAGGCTGTCCTGTTCGATGCCCTTGGAAAGATTGACAATGAATGCATTCTCAGCAACCAGACCACTCAGATTCAGGAGCAGCTTACGCATGGTATGCGACGGCACGGCGATGACAATGAAAGCCGAATCCACCACGGTTTTTTCGAGATCATTGGAAATCTGAATGCCGGCGGGAATCGGGATGCCTTCCAGCAGCGGATTCCGCCTGGTTTTACTTAGCAGGGCGACATTTTCGGGGTAATACTCCCAGATTGCCACCGGGTGGTTTAAATTATGCAGGTGAATCGCAATCGTGGTACCCCAGCTGCCCGCACCCAAAACCGCGACTTTTGCCAGTTTGTGCTGAAAACTCATTTTCTGCGAATATTCTGTTTAAGCAATCCGACCGAGGATTACCGGGTTTTCACCCTTTTCTCTGAGTGCGGCGCTGAATTTTTCCCGGGCGGTGGCAGCCACTATCAAGATCAGACCAATCCCCAGATTGAAGACCTCGCGCATCTCCTCTGTAGCAACGTTGCCCAGTTGCTGAATATATTTAAAAATCGGCAGCCAGTCCCAGGCGTCCCAGTCAATGGACAGCTGCAGACCTGCGGGGATGATCCGGACGGTATTTCCTTCAATTCCTCCTCCAGTGATATGGCTGATCCCGTGCAGGTCACGCTCGGTCAGAAGTTCTTCGACAATCGGATAGTAAGAGCGATGTACACGCAGTAATACATCGCCCAGAATGTCATTTAACTCCTCAACAAAATCGGTCACCTTATGTTTTTTCAACAGTACAGCGCGCGCCAGCGAATAGCCGTTCGTATGCAAACCGCTGGAGGTCAAGCCGATTAACAGATCACCGCGTTGAATATTGCGCGGAAGAAGCTGCTTTTTTTCCACAACACCGGTAATCGTTCCCACCAGATCAAAATCCTTTTCCCGGTAGATTCCCGGCATTTCCGCCATTTCGCCGCCGATCAGGGTGCAGTGGTTTTCCCGGCAGGCTTTTGCCAGTCCCGCTACGATCTGCGCAACTTTCGGCGGCTCCATTTTCCCCAGACCGATATAGTCCAGAAAGAAAAGCGGCTTTGCCCCCGCTGTTAAAATGTCATTGACGCAGTGATTTACGAGACACTGACCAACCGAATCGTAGCGCTCCATCAGGTTGGCGATCATCAATTTGGTGCCGACGCCGTCGGTGCTGGCTACCAGAACCGGCTGTTGATATTGCGACACCGGTAATTCATAACAACCCCCAAAAGAGCCAACATCGGTCAGGACATTGGCATCGTAAGTCTGTTTGACCAGCTCTTTGATACTCGTCACGGCATCCCGACCCGCCTGAATGTCAACACCCGATTCCTTATAACTGCTTTTCACTGTTCATCAACCTCGGAATATAATTTTTCGATGATATCACGATACCGCTGAACGACAATATTGCGGCGGATTTTTAGGGAAGGCGTCAGCTCGCCGCTCTCAATTGTGAATTCATGGGGTAATAAGATGTATTTCTTGATTTTTTCAAACTGGGCAAAGCCTTCCATGGACTCTTCAATCACCCGATCATATAATTGTTTTACCTCTGGCAATTTTATCAGTTCTTCGCGGTTTTCAAACTGGAGTCTTTGCTCTTCTGCCCAGGCTTCCAGATTGGGAAAAGACGGCACAATCAGTGCCGAGACGAATTTCTGCTTATCGCCCAGCACCAGAATCTGCTCAATCCATTTGGAGGTCACCAGTGTATTTTCCATCGGCTGTGGTGCCACATTTTTGCCACCGGACGTAACTATCAGGTTTTTCTTGCGATCGATAATGACCAGGTAGCCGTCTTCATCGAGTAGTCCGATGTCACCGGTATAAAACCAGCCGTCTTTATCGAGAACTTCGGCTGTCGCATCGTCATTTTTAAAGTAGCCTTTCATGACATGCGGACCGCGGGTCAGGATTTCACCATCTTCGGCAATCCTGACTTCGACGCCGGGTATCGGCGGTCCCACCGTTCCGATTTTGGGCTTTTCGAGGGGATTTACTGAAATCACCGGTGACGTTTCCGACAACCCATATCCTTCCAGGATCGTAATTCCGGCAGCACTGAAAAATTCTCCTACCTCTTTGGAGAGCGGCGCTCCACCGGAAACGAAGAATCTCAGGTTGCCACCGATCCGCTCATGTAATTTATGAAAGACCAGTTTATGGGCTAACTTCAGTTTGCTTCCCAGAAGCGGACCGATTGCTTTGCCGGCTAACTTTTTATGCACGGTTTTGCGCCCGTTATTAATTGCCCACCAGAATATTTTCTGTTTAACTGCCGATCCGGCGGCAATACTGTCAATCACTTTCCCGTACACTTTTTCATAAAACCGGGGAACGGCGGTCATCAAGGTGGGATGCACTTCCTGCATATTATCCGCCACTGTATTGATACTTTCTGCATAATAGATCGCCGCACCCACGGAAGTCGCCAGAAAATGACCAGCCATCCGCTCAAAGCTGTGACTCAATGGAAGAAACGAAAGAAAGGTGTCTTTCTCATCGGCGGTAATGACATTCAGACTGGCTACGATGTTGGAAACGAGATTACCATGAGTCAGCATGACCCCCTTGGGTTCGCCGGTTGTGCCTGATGTATAGATCAACGTCAGCACATCTTCTTTATGAATGGACATGGCGTCTTTCTCGAATTCATCAGGGTGTTCGGCATTGTACTGCGTCCCCATTTCAAGCAGTTCATTCAGGGTAATCACATTTTCATCATCAAAGACGCTGTTATCCAGCACGATGACTTTTTCGATTTTCTGCGCCTCATGGAGGAATGAGAGCACCTTTTCGGTCTGTTCCCGGTCTCCGGCAAAAACGAACCGGCATTCGGCATGTTGCGCAATCCACTTGACCTGTTTCGTTGTTAACATCGGGTAAATAGTCACAACGGCAGCCCGGGCGCAGATCGTGGCATAATCGGACATAGCCCACAGGTGACTGTTGTTTGCGACAATTCCAACGTGGTCACCGGCTTTAATTCCCAGAGATTTCAAGCCACCGGTCATTTTTTCAACCTGAGACCGGGCTTCCGCAAACGTTAGAGTCTTCCAGTCATTTCCATCCTTATATCCATAGGCGACTTTATTTGCATACCTATTGGTGACGGAAATAAACATTTCCGAGATTGTATCATACCTATTTTTTACCATCATCCTCTTCCCTATATTTATTTTTGTTTTTCAAGATGGAACTGTTAATTTTAGCCTGCTTTTTGCCGAGGTGGTGAAACTGGTAGACGCAGCGGACTCAAAATCCGCCGGTTCTTGGAACCATGGGGGTTCGATTCCCCCCCTCGGCACTCGTAATTTATTTTGTTTTTGTATTCCCATAGTACCAATATATTAAAAATCGGCAGATTTCAAATATTTAAGTACCTTAAGCTGCCGGTATGTCGTTTGGATTAATAATTTCTGATTTTTGATAAAACCAGGTTGGAGCGGCGGATTTCTTCCGATGCGTTCGGATAATTTTCAATCACCTTTCGGAATTCGATGACAGCCTGATCCAGTTTGTTCAGGCGGAAATAACAGTAGCCAAGCCGCATTTGGGCAGCCGCCTCTTTGTTCGCATTCCCGGCGCCGAACACCTTATGGTACTCATTCAGGGCTTCGGAATAACGCCCCTGATAGTAATAGGCTTCACCAATCCAGAAATGGGCATTATCAACCAGCGAATGGGAAGGATCAATAACGAGAATTTCCTCAAAGATATCAATCGCTTCATTATAACGTTTCTGGTTAAATAGCATCATCGCTTTGTCATAAAGCTTCTGTTGAATAGAGGTCGCGGCTTGACTGGCTCGCAGGGAGGGCACTGCAGAAGCAGTCGTTCTTTTCGGGGGTGCGCTCATATAAACCGCATAGGGATTGTTTTGAAGGTCACCGTAGAACAGTTCAAACGAGACCCGCCGGTTTAATGTCCGCCGTGCCTTGTTGCGGCTCTCAACCAGGAGTTCATTGGCGCCTTCGGGAATAATTTCGATTCGCTGCGCAATGTCAGCCTGCATCTCGGCAGGGAAAAGGTCTACTAAAATTTTGGCGAAAGTCGTCGCCCTCTGTTCCGACAATTCGTAATTTAGCTGTTCATTTCCCTCGTAATCAGTATGACCGGAAATCCGTACCTTGACTTCCGGATCGCTACGCAGCGCTTTAACAATCTTGCCGATGGTCACATAATAGTTAGAATTGAAAGTTGTACTGGGCATGGCAGATTTTTCTTCAAAATAGATATCATCAAAGGTCAGTTTCTGGAGCAGAAAATCCCCAGATGGTGCCCCGGTTTGCAAAGTCGCCGGTTCCTCGACCACCGTTACAACAGCCGCTTCTTCGGCAGCTTTGACGGTGTCCTGAATGGCGGTACGTATCATATCAGCCGGTTCAGTTTTTTTGACTGTCTCCGTAACTGTCGCTACGGTATCGGCTTTTACTGGTGGCTTGGTTTGAGCGCTCGGCGCAGCCTCCGGCTGAACCTCTTTTGGTTTTGCCACTGCAACGACGGGTGTTTTCTGAGATGATGAGATAATTTTTTGCGGGGGTACTTTGGGATTGAGCGTTTCGGGATTGATATCCGGACGCTCACCTTGTTGCTGAATGATTGACCGTGCAATGATATCTTCCCGGGCTGAAATGTCGGAAACCGCCTCTTTGCCACCACCGCAATTCAGGAGATAAATACTGCCGATAAGTAAGATTGTTAAACGCTTCATCCCATTGCCTCCAAAGATGAAAGCACCCGACACGAATTTAATCTGCCAGATGCTCTATATTGGTATGCCAATCATTATCTTTTCTTGGTTTCTTTTGGCGGAGTCTCCAGAACTTTAACCCGTTTCTCAAGATCGCTCAATTCGCGATTTATGCGACTGGCAGCTGTCTGAAGATCTGTGAGAGTACGATTGGTCTGACGCTGAAATTGACTGAGTCTCTCGGTCACTCCGTCAAGATCACGTTTCAAAAGAGCCATCTCTGCCTCTGTATTCGTCCGGAGTTCCCGGATCAGGAGACCCAGTGAATCAACTTTTACATCGAACCTGCGAACGGTTGCATCTAACCTATTATCAAAATCATCCTGCCGGGCTTGAAACTGCTGAATATGCTTGCCACGTCCCTGAAAACGCAGTTCCAGATCGTGAACAGTATGATCGAAGCGTTCAATATTCAGCACATGCAGTGAGTCGGCAATATTCAGCTGATCCATCCGGTCATTAACTTTGTTGACAACAAAGGTGAAATAGACGGCAACAACCACAAGCAGAACCAAAACAATAGTCTTAATCAGTTCTTTCATTAACTACTCCCATATTTACAATTCGATAATTTCCTATATTTTAATTAATTTGAATCAAAGGGTGCATGCTATTGATCTTGATGAGTCTCCTCTTGCGCAGGCTCAGGCGTAACGGAATTAGCCGAGCGCATAGATTGTTTAGCCTCCGGACTTTGAATTTCAGCAATCAAAGTCTTGAGGTCCTTGTGGAATTGAGCAATCGTCTTTTCCAAACGCAAAATCAGCTCATCCATTAACGCTTTTCCATATAAATTGTTGATACCGGTCAAAAGATCATCAAATTTCGACATCAGATAGGCGTTGCAACTTTCAGTGCTGCCAAAATCAATTTTCAGATCGTCAGCCATTCCACTATTTCCTCATAAAAATACCATTATCGAATTTACAAAACTCATTTTAATTATCAATGTTTTTTGACAGGCTTTTTACCATTTGTCGCTTTTAAATGTTTCCCATTTATCAATATCCTTCAGAATCAAACGGCAGATACCCCGAATCGTAGGATTAAGCTTAATCTCCACGCTCGGCTGGCTGGAGGTCAATTTTTGAAGGACCTCCTTGAATTCCAGCAATTCGTTGCGATCAACTTCAACACTTAACCGGGTCAGCATCTTTCCTCCTCTATTGTATAATTTCCAAAATATTTCATGCCAATATAATGGCATTCCGGGCACCACAGACACAGACATTCCCCCGGAGGTTCATTAACTCTACCTGATAGCCCTCCCGGCGGATTAAGAGCCGTCCACAGGAACGACAATATGTATTGCTTTCATCAGCGGTCATGACGTTGCCTTCATATACATAGTGTATACCATTATCAAGGGCAATATTTCTGACCCGATCCAGGGTAATTTTCGGCGTGCGATCCAGATAGGTCATTTTATAACTGGGATGAAAGGCTGAAAAATGCAGTGGTGTATCGGCGCCCAAATTTTTTAAAATCCAGTGGATCATATTTAGAGTTTCAGTCTCATTATCATTAACACCCGGGATAATCAAAGTCGTCAGTTCCAGAAATGTTCCCTGATTTTTAATGGCAATGATTGCCTCTAGCACCGCCTGAAGGTCTCCCTTACAATAGCGCCGATAGAAATCCGCTGAAAAGGATTTCAGATCAATATTGGCGGCATCAATATGGGGATAGATATCGGCGATAGCCTGCGGGGTGATATATCCGTTAGTGACCATGACCGTTTTTAATGCAGATTCATGGGCTAACCGGGCGATATCAATGACATATTCACCGAATATGGTCGGTTCATTGTAGGTAAAGGCAATTCCCATCGCATTATAATTAACGGCAGCCGTGACTATCTTTCCCGGGCTGACTGTCTGGCTCCTGATCTCTCCCGGTTTAGCCCGGGCGATGTCCCAATTCTGACAAAACTCACAAAACAGGTTACATCCGATCGTTCCGACGGAGAGAATATCCGAACCGGGATAAAAATGGTACAGCGGCTTTTTTTCAATCGGATCCATGTGCACAGCGACGGGGCTCCCATAGGCGCTCGTGAAGAGTTGACCACCCCGATTCTGTCTGACGTTACACAGACCGAACTGACTCTCCGCCAGTTTGCACCGATGTGGACAGAGTTCACACTGAACCTGATGATTTATTGACTTCCACCACAACGCCTGTTTCAATAGTTTCTCTCCGATTCTAATTGAATTAAACTACTAAAATGTAACTGAGATGTCAATAGCCATATTTTTGAATACCGGGAACAATTTTATTTTTTTGCTGTTTCAAGTACCAATAATAATGACTATATTTTGATT